>Ga0255338_1000456_pt1 | contig 133938 bp, 117 predicted proteins | sample MeOH1_35cm_T4_19_FD_203715 | JGI IMG/M metagenome (GOLD analysis project Ga0255338, IMG submission 203715) | Sandy soil microbial communities from University of British Columbia, Vancouver, Canada - MeOH1_35cm_T4_195 | ecosystem: Engineered > Artificial ecosystem > Sand microcosm >... | reverse complement strand
ACCGGCGGCATGGGCCTGGTCCGTGCGGCGTATAGCGCGGGGAAGCCTGCCTACGGGGTCGGCCCCGGTAACGCGCCCTGCTATGTCGAATCAAGCGCTGATGTTCGCAAGGCAGCCAACGACATCCTGACCGGCAAGTCCTTCGATAACGGCGTGCTGTGCTCGTCGCCCAATTCAGTCGTTGTCGATCAGGCCATCGAAGCCGAAGCGCGGCGGCAGTTTCTCGATCAGGGCGGCTATTTCCTGTCGGCTGCGGAAGCCGACAGACTCGGGAAGCAACTGGTCACGCCGCAGCGCCTGCCCAATCCGGCGTTCGTCGGTAAGTCAGCGGTATACATCGCGCAACAGGTGGGGATTACGGTTCCGGCGAACACCCGCGCGCTGATCGCGGAACTGAACGGCGTTGGCCGCGACTTCCCCCTCTCATTCGAGAAGCTCTGCCCGGTTCTCTCCTACTACGTCGTCAAGGACTGGCGCGAAGCGTGCGAGCGCTGCAAGTCGATTCTGCGCTACGGCGGGATGGGTCACACCATGTCGATCCATTCGCAGAACGACGCCGTCATCCTCGAGTTTGGATTGCACAAGCCGGCGTACCGCATCTGTGTCAACACGCCGACAACGCACGGATCGATTGGATTGACGACGGGCCTCGATCCGGCAATGACGCTGGGCTGCGGAGGCTTCGGCGGCAACATCACGTCGGACAACATCACGCCACGACACCTGATTAACGTGAAGAGGGTCGCGTACGAATTGCGGCCGGCGACCGCGTCACCACCTCTTCAGGTGCGTACGGTGCGTACAGTGCCTGAGGTGCCAATGGGCGGGGTGCCGGGTGCGCCGCCACTGCCCAAGGCTCCATCGAAACCGCAGCCGGACGCGATTCCCGCGGACGCGCTCACGAATCGAATCGACAAGTTTCTAGCGTCGCGCGGATTGGCACCGGCACCAAACCCTTTGGCACCCGAGGCACCGTACGCACCTGAAACGAAAACCCCTCCCGCCCAACCGGAGCAATTCGTCTGTGAAGATGACGTCCGCCAGGCCGTCAAGACGGGGCGAAAACTGCTGATTGGTGAGCGCACGATCATCACCCCATCGGCTCGTGACGCGGGTGAGGCCGCCCAGGTCTTCTTACACGCGGGTTGGCCGCCGTCGTAAACAGCTGAGCCATAACAGTTTGACCCTAAGTTGGGCCACGTGTTACCCTGCCTGCGGTTAACTTTTTCCACGAGACGATGCACAGCAAGAGACACCTCCCCCTCGTGCCGGTATTTGGCGCCTTCCTGATCGCAGGATGCGTCTCAGGCTCCGGTACGCAGGTGGTCAAGGTCGTCCCTCAGGCCCAAACGCCTGTGGCTGTCGCGAAACCTGCTCCTGAGCCCGCACCTGATCCCATCGCGATCCTGATCGCGTCCTCTGACCAGCACTTCGAGACGGGCCAGAAGGAACTCACGGTCGGCCACCTCGAGAGCGCGAAGACGGAATTCGACCTCGCCCTGGATACCCTGCTCCAGTCGCCGCAGGGCGCCCGCAGCAACGCCCGGCTCCGCGAACATTTCGATCGCCTCGTTGATCGCATCAGCGTGCTCGAGCAGGCGGCACTCGCCACCGGCGACGGATTCGTCGAGACCAAGTCCGAGCCCGCGGCGATCGATGCGCTGCTGGACATCGGAACCTTTGAATCCTCGTCGCCCAAGTCCAGCACCGCTGAGACGGTGCAAGCCGACCTACAGGCCACCAGCCACGACATTCCGATCCCGACGAACGACCGGGTGCTGCGCTACGTCGAGCTCTTCCAGGGCCGGCTGCGCGAATTCCTGACCGAAGGCTTGTCGCGCGGCGTGCAGTACCTGCCGATGATCCAGGCCACCTTCCGCGCCGAAGGCCTGCCGCTGGACCTGGCCTACATTCCGTTGATCGAAAGCGCCTTCAAGCCGTCGGCCTTGTCGCGCACCAAGGCGCGCGGCGTGTGGCAGTTCATGAAGGGCACGGCGCTCGAGAACGGGCTGCGCTCCGACTGGTATCTGGACGAACGCGCCGACCCGACCAAGGCGACGCAGGCGGCCGCGAAGTATCTCAAGACGCTCTACAACACCTTCGAGGACTGGCACCTCGCGATGGCGTCGTATAACGGCGGGCCCGGACGCGTGAAGCGCGCGCTGACCCGCAGCCGTAAGATCGATTTCTGGGAATTGAGCGCGACCACCAAGTTCCTGCCGCGTGAAACCCGCGACTACGTGCCGATGATCCTGGCGGCGGTGATCATCGCCAGGAATCCCGCGCAGTACGGCTTCGACATCAAGGCGCCCGCGGCCACGGCGACCGAGACGGTGGTCGTGCCCCATGCCCTGGACCTGCGCCGCGTCGCGGAATGGGCGGGCGTCCCGATGGACGACATCCAGGCGCTCAATCCTGAATTCCGCCGCTGGACGACGCCGGTCAAGAAGGGCGAATACACGATCAAGGTCCCGGAAGGCACCGCCGATCGGGTGCGTGACGGCCTGGCGTCCTCGGCGCCCGGCCAGTTGAACGCGATGCAGCTGCATACCGTCAAGCGCGGCGAGACGCTCGCGACGATCGCCAAGAAACTGCAAGTCAGCAAAGCCGACCTGGCCGAGGCAAATTACCTGAAGGTGACGGCGCGCGTCGGCGTGGGATCGAAGCTCTTCATCCCGCGCATGCCGTCGGCCACGTTGCTGGCGCGCGCGTCAGCCGGCGAACTCGAAGACGTCGCCGCCACGATCGCCGTGGATGTCCTGAAAGAAACCTCGCCGCTCAAGGCGACGGTCGCGCAGCGGCGCACCTACCAGGTGAAGCGCGGGGACACGCTGGGCGTGATTGCCCGCAAGACCGGCACGACGATCGCCCAGTTGAAGAATTGGAACAAGCTGCGGACGACCAACCTGAAGGTCGGCACGCGGCTCCTGATCCAGTCGCCGCGCGCCGTCAATAATCACTAACGCTACGCGGTCGCGATCTTCCCGCCGCCACTGCTCGCGCGCAGGGACTTGATGCCCTGCTCGATGCGTTCCGCCACTTCCCGCTCACGCTGCAGCGCGCGCAAGGTGTTCTGCGCTTCCTGCACCATGAAGTCGAGCCGCGCGATCTTCTCGCCGACGTGATCGATCACCGTGCGCTGCTCGCCGAGCATCTCCAGGTTGACGTTGATGTCGTCGAGGAGATTGGTGATGGCGTTGGCGCGGGTCTGGACCTCTTCGACCATCTTGCGGCGCGATTCGATCGCCGCGATCTTGGTGTCGGTGTCGTCGACGCGGCTGAGCAGATCCTCGACCTTGCCGCGCAGGTCCGTGACCTCCGAACGATGGTCGGTAACGAACTGCAGGTCCGCCTTGCTGCGGCTGCTGATCTTGTGGACGCTCTCGACTTCGGCCTTGACCGCCGCGACGAGGCCTTCTTTCTCGGCGATCAGCTTGAGCTTGGCTTCGACACTCTCGGTGGCGCGCGTCAAGTCGGTGAGGCGGCCTTCGAAGGTGGCAATCTTCTTCTCTGAGAACGCCAGCTGCGTGCGGCGCTGCTCGAGCTGTTTGACCATGGTTTCGGCGCGCTTCAACTGATCTTCCGCGGCCTCGGTCTGCGTGATGGCGTCACGCTGGCGGGCCTGCACGCGCGCCAGTTCGGTGAGCAGTTCTTCCTTGATGCCGGCGGCGCGGCCCAGGTCGTCGCTGACGGTCTGCACCTGCTTCATGCGTTCGGCGGTATCGGCGGCCAGCGCGCGGCCCTGTTCGACCAGCTCGGTGAGCCGCGCCGTCTGATCGTGAATGACGCCTTCGTCCTGCTTGACGGACTCGGCGAGTGACTGCGACTGCTCGAGCGACTGCGCGAGCGAGGCGACCTGCGTGGTGATCGGCACCAGTCGCGTCTGCATCGCGGCGACGCCGTCGAGCTTCTGCTGCACGTCGACGACCTGCGTGCCGAGCGTGTCGCACAGGCTCTTGAGGCTTTCGACTTCGTTACGGCGCGCCAGCTGTTCGGTCAGCTTGCGATCGTTGTCCGACGTCAGCACGTGGAGGTTGTTGACGCGGCTCTCGAGCTTCTCGATGAACTGCAGGCGCGCGCCGACGCGCGTCAGCTGCGCGTCGAGCTCGGCGGCGAGTTCGCCGAGGCGCGTCGCGGCCTTGGTGCCTTCGTCGACGGTGGCCATCTTGCTCAGCACGGCATCCATCTTCGACTCGAGCTCCGGCGTGCGGCTGAGCAGCGTGGTGGCCCGTTCGCCGAAGGCCTCGAGCGCCGAGCGATCCGCCGACAGCTTGTCGCGCAACTGCGCGGCCTCCGCGTGCGACTTGTGGAACTCGGCGATTTCCGCGCGCAACTGTTCGAGATCCTGGCGCGACTGCTTGAGCGCCTCGTGCTGCGACTGGGTGCGCCGCCCCAATTCGTCGACCTGCGCCAGGCGCTCGCCGAGCGCTTCGAGCGCGCCCTGCTTCTGCGTCATCTCGTCGGCCTGCGCGTTCAAGATCTGGAACGCCTTGCTCAACTCATCCGAACGCTGGTTCATCGCCGCCAGCTGCTTGTCCTTCGACAGCACGCCGTCCATGCGCGCTTCCGATTCGGCCACCGCGCCCGACAGCGCGCGCAGCCGGTGATCGAACTGGTCGAATTCCTTCTTGTCGACCGCCAGCCGTTCGACGGTGGTCTTGAGGTACTCCGACAGCGCGCGGCTGTCCTTCTCGAGGCGGGCAAAGTCGCGCCCGAATTCTTCGCGGACGGTCGTCGCCGCCGAGAGCTGCGCGGTGGTTTCCTGCGCCAGCTTTTCCATGCGGGCCACGGTGTCTTCGGCGCGCGCTACCTGTTTGCTGCCCTCGTTCAACTTGCCGATCTGCACGTCCATCGCCCACACCATTTCGTTGAGGCGATTGGCCTCGACGACGGCGCGTTCGACGGCGTGCTTCTGCGATTCGAGCGCCTTGGCTTTCTGCGAGACGTGCTCGGCCAGCGCGTTCAGCGAGGTCAGGCGCTCCTCGGTGTTCTTGCTGAGCTCCTGCAACTGCACGAGCGGCCCGAGCTTCTTTTCGATTTCCTTGACGGCTTCGGTCGCCGCGGCGGAATCGTCCTTGGCTTCGCGCGACGTTTCGCGGATGCGCTGGAACTCCGCGGTCAGTTGCGCGCCCGTCGAGCGGATGGTATCGAGCTCGCCCTTCAGCGTGCCGACCGTCTCGACCGATTTCACCACTTCGGCCGTCGATGCCTTCAACTGCGTGCGGAGATCCTCGAAGGCGCTGCGTTCCTTGCGCAGCGTTTCGATGGTCGCCTGGTTCTCGAGCGCCTGCGACGCGAGTTGATTCACCGCGAGGCGATGCTTCTGCAGCTCGCCGTCGGGAGCGGTGATCTTTTCGGAGACGCGCTGCGCTTCGTTGACTTGATCGAGCATGGCGGCGATGCGCTTCTCGATCTGTTCGAGCCCCTTGGCGCGATCCTCGTAGCCGGTCACCTTCTGCCCGAGCTCGTCGAGCTTCTTGAGCGCGAGGTCGGCCTTCTGGCCGACCTGCTCGAGCGACTTGCTGGTCTGCGCCAGCTTCGAGGTGCCGCCGGCCATCTGGGTGAGCATCGCGCTCAACGCCGCGCGCTCATCACGCGCCTGCGCCACCAAGGCCTGCAATTCGTCCTGCTGCTGCTTCTTGTTGCTGGTAGTGCCAAAAATCGCGTCAAGCATGGTGCGCGAATTATAGCTCCGGCACAGCCATTCGTCAGCCCCGAAGTCGCAGAATGTGCGCGCGTTACGGATTCGTCGTCGATCAGTTTCTGCGCGGCCGGACGCCGCGATGGGCCGCCAGGCCGGAGATTGGGCCTGAATCGAATCACCGGTCGAAGGCAACGCGATTGCACCGGCCTGCGCATGCTTGCAACCATCGAGAGCGCTACGGTGATCGGCGTCGAGGCGTGCCGGGTGCATGTCGAGATCGACGTCAGCCGCGGCTTCCCCACGTTCCAACTGGTCGGACTGCCGGATGCGAGCATCCGCGAGAGCCGCGATCGGGTCCGCGCCGCGATGCGCAACTGCCAATACGAGTTCCCGATCTCGCGCATCACGATCAACCTCGCGCCCGGTGATGTGCGCAAGGCGGGCCCGGCATTCGATCTGCCGATCGCCGTCGGCATCCTCAAGGCGACCGGCGTGGTCACGCGTGCGGATTTCACCGGCCTGGTGCACGTCGGTGAGCTGTCGCTGGACGGCTCGATCCAGCCGGCGCGCGGCGTATTGCCGATCGCCGCCGAAGCCCGCCGCAACGGCGCGCGGGCGCTGCTACTGCCCTACGACAATCTCGCCGAAGCGGCGGTGGTCAGCGGACTGCGGCTCTTGCCGGTGCGCAACTTGAGTGAAGCTGTTGAACGCTTGAACCAGGCAAATGATGACTGGCCTGAGGCACCGGCACCCACCCCCTTGGCACCCAAGGCACAGTACGCACAGTACGCACCGTACGCACTCGCGCCGGTAGCCGATCTCTCTGACCTGCATGGGCAAATGTTTGCTCGCCGCGCCCTGGAAGTCGCGGCGGCCGGTGGCCACAACCTGCTGATGATCGGACCGCCGGGCGCCGGCAAGACGATGCTGGCCCGCCGGCTGGCGGGCATCCTGCCGCCGCTTTCCTTCGAAGAATCGATCGAAGCGACGACGATCCACTCCGTGGCGGGCCAGTTGCGGCCGGGCGTCGGCCTGCTGACCGAGCGGCCGTTTCGCGCGCCGCATCACACCATCTCGGACGTGGCGCTGGTCGGCGGCGGCAGCACGCCGCGGCCGGGCGAGGTCAGCCTCGCGCATCACGGCGTGTTGTTCCTCGATGAAATGCCGGAGTTCGATCGGCGCGTCCTCGAGGCGCTGCGACAGCCGATCGAAGAAGGACGCATCACCGTGTCGCGGGCGCTGCGCTCGGTCGTGTTCCCCGCGCGATTCGTGCTGGTGGCCGCGATGAACCCCTGCCCGTGCGGTTATCACGGCGATCCGAAGCGCGCCTGTCGCTGCACGCCGCAGCAAACCGCGCGCTATCACAATCGCCTGTCGGGGCCCCTGCGCGATCGGCTCGATCTGATCGTCGAGGTCGAGGCAGTGCCGATTACCGAGATGACCGAAGGCCCCGCCGGCGAGCCGTCGTCGATCGTCCGCGAGCGGGTGCTGGCCGCGCGCGGCCGCCAGCTGGCGAGGCCGATTCGTTCGCGCGTCAATGCGACGCTGACCGGGCCCGAGTTGAAGCGCGTGGCGCCGCTCGATGCCGCCGGGCGGCGGCTGCTCGAGCGCTCCGCCGAGCGGCTGCACTTGTCGGCGCGCGCCTTTCACCGCGTGATCCGCGTGGCGCGGACCATCGCCGACCTCGCCGGCGATGACGTCGTTACCACCGGCCACCTTGGAGAAGCCCTGCAGTATCGATTCGTGGAGCGTGCCCAATGATCAACAGCGACACCGTCCCCATCACCCCGCCGGAGGCGGGGCCAAGCCACACTGTCGACCGGATCGCCGAGCGTCAGAACGGCGGAGATCCGCGCTCGTTGCTATGGCCATATGGTCATGGCTATAATGACCGCATGAAGACCCTCGCCGCCGGCAAGTTCAAGGACATCTGCCTGCAGACGCTCGACGAGGTGGCCGCCAGCCGCCGCCCGGTGGTAATCACCAAGCGGGGCCGCCCGGTCGCCAAGCTGGTGCCCATCAGCAGCCCGGCGCCGGCGCGCTCACTGGCCGGCAGCATCGTCGCGGAGTCCGGTGACCCGTTCAGCACGGGCGAGGTGTGGGATGCCGACCGTTCTTGATACCCACGCCTGGATCTGGTGGGTCACGGGCGATCGGCGGCTGTCCCGCCGCGCCCGTACCACCATCGAACGTGCCACGAGCCGCGGCGAGCTCTACCTTTCGATCTTCTCCGTCTGGGAAATGGCGAAGAAGGTCGAGAAGGGCCAGCTCTCGCTGGATCGACCGCTCGACGAATGGCTGGACGCGGCCCTCGCGACCGAAGGCCTGCAGGTGGCTGACCTGACCCGGCCAGTGCTGGTCGATTCCTGCCGCCTGCCCCAGCCCTTTCACGGCGATCCGGCGGACCAGATGATCGTCGCCACGACGCGGTCGCTCTCGGGAATCCTGGTCACCAAGGACCAGCGTTTACGGGACTATTCGGCCGTTCGCACGGCCTGGTGACGTAATTCTTCTGTAATAGCGGCGATCACAAGGCGAAAACGAGGCGCGATCCGGCAGTTTGGGGTTCCGGATCGTTTGGCGACCGTGCTAGCCTGTGAAACTTCTGTCAATGCTTTCCAAGCGCTATACCCTTGTTCTGGCCGACCGCACCACGGGCGTGGTCCGTCGTTTCACCATCAGCGTGAAGCCGGTCCTCATCACCCTGGTCACGATCGTGACGTTGCCGATCCTGATCGGCACCGGCGCCGCGTTGAAGGCCCAGCACGACGTGGCGGGTCTCTACACCTCGCACGCCACCCTCGAACTCGAAAACGCCAACTACCGCGCGGCGACCGAACAACTGGCTGGGCAGATCCTGGCGCTGCAAACGGCCATGTCGGACCTCGGCGCGAAAGCGGCGCTCGACCCGTCCCTCCAGAACTCGATGGACAAGCTGCCCGCGGTGGTGAAGAACCGCGCGATGGGCGGCCCGACCGGCACGAGCGCCCTCTCACTCGTCACCCCGGGCCTTGGCTCTCCCGAGAACACTTTTGGACTGCTGAAGGACCTGCTCGAGGGTCTCGAAAGCCGCCTGCAGACCGTCCGGAGCGATGTGGACAAGCGCAATCAGCTCGCGGCGGCGACACCTTCGATCTGGCCGACGCACGGCTGGCTCTCGTCGAGCATGGGTAACCGCGCCGACCCAATCAACGGCGAAAAGGATTTCCACCCCGGCCTTGATATTTCGGCCGACAAGGGTGACCCGGTCTATTCGACCGCGGACGGAAAAGTCGTCAATGCCTCAGCGGCCGGTAATTACGGCAACCTGGTCGTCATCGACCACGGCTACGGCATCGAGACCCGCTACGGCCACCTGTCGGCGTTCAAGGTGAAGGCCGGCCAAGCGGTGAAACGCGGCGATCTGCTGGGCCTCGTCGGCGCCACCGGCCGCGCGACCGGCCCGCACCTGCACTACGAAGTGCGCGCCAACGGCCGCATCCTCAATCCGTTACAGCTCCTGCTGAATCCCCGCCGCACCGGCGGGAACTAATCTCCGACCGGGCAAGTCTGTATAATGGAGAGATACTCAGCTCGTAGCTGAGCTCTCCATCCCATACATGTTTGGCCAACTCCTCACCAAGATCGTCGGCACGCAGAACGACCGCGAACTCAAGCGGCTTCGTCCGCGCGTCGCTGAAATCAATGCATTCGAACCCGCGATCAAGGCGCTCAGCGATGAACAGCTGAAGGCCAAGACCCCCGAGTTCCGTACGCGCCTCGCCAATGGCGAGACGCTCGACGATCTGCTGCCCGAGGCCTTTGCGGTCGTCCGCGAGGCCGGACGCCGCGTCGTGCACATGCGGCACTACGACGTCCAGATGATCGGCGGCATGGTGCTGCACAGCGGCACGCTCGCCGAAATGAAGACCGGCGAAGGCAAGACGCTGGTCGCCACCCTCCCCGCCTATCTCAACGCGCTCGCCGGCCAGGGGGTTCACATCGTCACCGTGAACGACTACCTCGCGCGCCGCGACTCGGAATGGATGGGCCGCGTCTACCGCTTCCTCGGCATGAGCGTCGGCGTGATTCAGCACGACCTCAACGATCAGCAGCGCCAGGTCGCCTACGGCTGCGACATTACTTACGGCACGAACAACGAGTTCGGCTTCGACTATCTGCGCGACAACATGAAGTTCGACATCACGGCGATGGTCCAGCGCGGCCATCACTTCGCGATCGTCGACGAAGTCGACAGCATCCTGATCGACGAAGCCCGCACGCCGCTGATCATTTCGGGGCCCGCGGAAGAATCGACCGATCTCTATTACGAAGTCGATCGCATCATCCCGAAGCTGAAGCGCGGCGAAGTCCACCAGGGCCAGACCAAGGGTGAAGACCGCGATCGTCTCGAAGCGTCAGGCGATTTCGTCGTCGACGAAAAGAACAAGACCGCGACGTTGACCGAAACCGGCATGGTGCTGGCCGAAAAGCTGCTGGCGCATCGCCTCCAGCCCGGCGGCCTTTACGACCCCTTGAACATGCCGCTGCTCCACCACGTGCAGCAGGCGCTGCGCGCGCACGTCCATTACCAGCTCGACGTGCAGTACATGATCAAGGACGGCCAGGTCGTCATCGTCGACGAGTTCACGGGGCGATTGATGCCGGGCCGCCGCTGGAGCGATGGCCTGCACCAGGCGGTCGAAGCCAAGGAAGGCGTCAAGATCGAGCGCGAGAACCAGACGCTCGCGACCATCACCTTCCAGAATTATTTCCGCAAGTACAAGAAGCTGGCCGGCATGACCGGCACCGCGGTCACGGAAGCCGCGGAATTCGCCAAGATTTACAACCTCGACGTCATCGCCATTCCCACCAACCGCGAGATGGTGCGAATCGAAGAACCCGACCTGGTCTACCGGACCGAGGGCGAAAAGTGGGCCGCGATCGTCGACGACATCATCAAGACCACCGAGCAGGGCCGCCCGGCGCTCGTCGGCACCGTGTCGATTGAGAAGTCCGAACGCGTCTCGAAGATGCTCAAGCTCAAGGGCACGAAACATATCGTGCTCAACGCCAAGTATCACGCGCAGGAAGCCGAGATCGTCGCGCAGGCCGGCCGCAAGGGCGCGGTCACGATCGCCACCAACATGGCGGGCCGCGGCACCGACATCCTGCTCGGCGGCAACGCCGAATACATGTCGCGCCAGCAGTCGCTCAACGAAGGCGTTGCGGAGAAGGTCGCCAAGGGCGAAGAGAAGTACGTCGACGATGACGAATTCGTCAACTTCTTCCACGTCGATTCGTTCTATCGCGTGAAGCGCGCCGACTGGGACCGCATCAATTCGCACTTCGAAGAGCAGTGCAAGGAAGAGCACAAGGAAGTCGTCAACCTCGGCGGCCTGCACATCATCGGCACCGAGCGTCACGAAGCCCGTCGCATCGACAACCAGTTGCGCGGCCGCGCCGGCCGCCAGGGCGATCCCGGGTCATCGCGCTTCTTCCTGTCGCTCGAAGACGACCTGATGCGCATCTTCGGCTCGGATCGCATTTCCGGCCTGATGCAGCGCCTCGGCATGGAAGAAGGCGTGCCGATCGAACACGGCATGGTCTCCCGCGCCATCGAGCGCGCGCAGAAGCAAGTCGAAGCGCAGAACTTCGCGGTCCGCAAGCACCTGCTCGAATACGACGACGTGATGAACAAGCAGCGTGAGAGTGTCTACACGCTGCGCCGCGAAATCCTCGAAGGCAAGATTCATCTCAGCGAAGAAGAGATCTCCGACGAGCGCGGCTACCTGCTCGCCACCGCCGAAGAGCTGTTCGACGACAAGATCGACCTGCACATCGGCAAGGACGTCAACGACGACGAGTGGGACCTCCCGGCGCTTGGCCGCGACCTGTCACAGCTGTTCGCGCTGGATGAGAATGACCTGAGCGGCATCGAAGACATGGCGCCGGCCGAGATCCGCGACGCGCTGTGGGCCAAGGTCGTGGCGAAGTACGAGGACAAGGAAAAGCTGGTCCCGCGCGACATCCTGACGCGCGTCGAGCGCGACATCATGCTGCAGATCGTCGATCAGCAGTGGAAGGATCACCTCTACTCGCTCGATCACCTCAAGGAAGGCATCGGCCTGCGCGGCTACGGCCAGCGCGATCCGCTCGTCGAGTACAAGAAAGAGAGCTTCGCGCTCTTCCAGGACATGCGCAACCGCATCGAGGAAGAGATCGTCCGCTACTTGTGGTTCCTGCGGCCGGTCGTCGAGCGCGACGGCGGCGAAGCCAAGGTCAACCTGCCGGTGCGGCCCGCGGCGAAGCGCCCGGCGGCGCTCAATTACAACAATCCGCAGGAGCAGCCGAAGTCGATCTTCGCTCCCGGACACCAGCCTGCGGCGCCTCCGGGCGTCGATGATCTCGTCGAGGATCGCCAGCCGGCGCGGACCGGCGGCGACGACGTGATCAAGCAGGTCAAGCGGGACGAACCCAAGGTAGGCCGCAACGATCCTTGCTGGTGCGGCAGCGGCAAGAAATTCAAGAAGTGCCACGGAGCCTGACACCACGATGACCCCGACGACCGAGACCAAGGACACCGTCAGCAAATCCCTCGAGCTTGGTCTGCGGACCGCGCTCACTTTTGACGACATCCTGCTCGTGCCGCGCCACTCGACGGTGGTGCCGCGAGACGTCGACGTCACGACCCGCCTCACCAGGAACATCAACCTGAACGTGCCGCTGCTGAGCGCGGCGATGGACACCGTCACCGAATCGGAGATGGCCATCGCCATGGCGCAGCAGGGCGGCATGGGCATCATCCACAAGAACCTGGCGATCGAAGACCAGGCGCTCGAAGTCGACCGCGTCAAGCGATCGGAAAGCGGCATGATCGTCAACCCGATCACCGTCGGGCCCGAGGCGCTGATTCGCGAGGCGCTCGAGTTGATGCAGAAGTACCGCATCTCCGGCGTGCCGATCACCGAGGGCGGCAGCAAGGAAGGCCGGCTGGTCGGCATCCTGACCAATCGCGATCTGCGCTTCGAGACCAACACGGCGCGGCCGGTCTCGGAAGTGATGACCAGGGAGAAGCTGATCACCGTGCCGGTCGGCACGACGCTCGACCAGGCGCGCGAGATCCTGCATCGCGCCAAGGTCGAAAAGCTCCTGGTGGTCGATCAGGACTTCAGGCTCAAGGGCCTGATCACGGTCAAGGACATCCAGAAGGCGATCAAGTATCCGAACGCCTGCAAGGATTCGCTCGGACGCCTGCGCTGCGGCGCGGCCGTCGGCATTGCGCGCGACACGATGGAACGGGCGACGGCGCTGGTCAACGCGCACGTCGATGTGCTGGTGGTCGATACCGCTCACGGCCATTCGCAGGGCGTGATGGACATCGTCAAGCAGATCCGCAAGGCGTTCCCGTCACTCGATTTGATCGCCGGCAACGTCGCGACCGCGGAAGCGACCGAGGCGTTGATCGCGATCGGCGTGGATGCGGTCAAGGTCGGCATTGGCGCCGGCTCGATCTGCACCACCCGCATCGTCGCCGGCATCGGCATGCCGATGATTTCGTCGATCGCGGAGTGTTCAGCCGCGGCCGCGAAGCGTGGCATCCCGGTGATCGCCGACGGCGGCATCCGCACCTCTGGCGACGTCGTGAAGGCGCTGGCGGTCGGCGCGAGCGCGGTGATGGCGGGCAACCTGTTCGCCGGCACCGATGAGAGCCCGGGCGAGTTGATCCTCTATCAAGGCCGGACCTTCAAGGAATACCGCGGCATGGGGTCGATTGGCGCGATGCGCCGCGGCAGCCGCGATCGTTACTTCCAGGACGACTTCGAGCTCGAGAGCGGCACCTCCCCCGCCGGCAAGCCGAGCATGGAGAAGCTGGTGCCGGAAGGCATCGAGGGCCGCGTGCAGCACAAGGGCAGCATGTCGATGGTCGTGCACCAGTTGATGGGCGGCCTGCGCGCCGGCATGGGCTACTGCGGCGCGCCGACGATTCCCGATCTGCAGCGCGATGCCGAGATCATCCGCATCACCAACGCCGGCTTCCGCGAAAGCCACGTCCACGACGTGACGATCACCAAGGAAGCGCCGAACTACCGGGTGGAATAAGCTCTACGCTTCATGAAAACTTTCAGGAGAGGCGTGTTGCTCTGCCTCCTGCTCGCGGCCACGGCCGGCTGCGATCGCGTGACCAAGCACTACGCGGTCACGAACCTGGCCGGCATGCCCGGTCAGTCCTACCTCGGCGATACCATCCGGCTCGACTATTACGAAAACACCGGCGGGTTCTTGAGCGCGGGCGCGGACTGGCAGCCGCAAACGCGAACGGTCGTCTTCCAACTGGCGAACGGCGCATTCCTGCTCGGCACCTTGATCCTCGCGCTTCGCTATCAATGGTCGAGGTGGGCGTCGGCGGGCCTGATCCTGTTTATCGCCGGCGGACTTTCAAATTTGATCGATCGTGTCGCAATTGGAACAGTGATCGACTTCATGAACGTCGGCATCGGTCCCTTGCGCACCGGCATCTTCAACGTCGCCGACGTCGCGATCATGGCCGGCGTCGGGTTACTGATCGCCGACCGCTATCGCTCGCGCGCCGCCGGTGTGTAAGCCCCTTCCCTCTTACATAGCAACCTGAGCATAAAGTTCCTGCTCAACAAGCCGATAACGCGGTTCTTGAGGCTCAACCGTGATGGCATTCGATATGCACTACCTGTCGGCATGACAGACCTTCTGGGAAGGCTCGGCGTCGCAATCGGGATTTCGCTGGTGCTGACGGTCATCCTCCTCGTTCTGTATCAGGACGACCGCACCCAGGCGGACACGATCGACCTGACCCAATCCGCGTCGGTCGCCGTCCACGGCACTCCGTAGTTTCGCGCCTTGCCCCGCCGAAGCGCTCCAGCGCGAAGGCGGGTCACCGGTCGATCTTGAACGACACGGTGACGAACATCCGCACTTCGATCGCCTGGCAGTTCAAGTAAGTCGGCGAGAACTCCCACTGGCTGACTGCGGCAATCGCCTCTTCTTCGAGGTCGGCATTCACGGCCGACACCACTTCAACGTTCTTCACTTTCCCATCAATGCCGATCACCGCCTGCAGGAGCACGTTGCCCTCGACGTTGTTGTCGACCCACGCCTGGCGGTAACGAACGCGCACGTCCTTGAGCTTCATCGGAGGCTTGAGATTTCCGCCCAGTTCCGTTGTGCCGCATCGTGGCGGTGCCGGCACCGTTAAGGCGGTCGTGACCTTGCGCGGCTGATCGCCGGCGACGGCACCGCTGCGGACGTTGATCGTCTCCTGCAGCGTCCCGACTTGCAGCGTCACGTCCAACGGCGCGTTGGCGCTCGAGACGCGCACGCGCTGGCGCGCCGAGAGGAATCCTGGCAGGCGCGCGGACAACATGTAGTCACCGTCCGGGATTTCCGGGAATTGGAACGCGCCGGCGCTGTCGCTCTGGGTTTCGTGAATCGCGTCAGATCCGATCGCGGAAAGACGCACGGTGGCGCCTGGCAAGACGCGCCCCTGCGGATCGCGCAGCGTCCCCGAGGGACTGGCGGCGAGGTGCGATGCCGCGGCGATCGGCAGCGAGACCGCGAGAATGATGGCGGCTAGCGCCATACGCGCGAACGCCGAGATGGGACGCCGGTTCAATCGTGGGTTCAACATGGCGCGAACTCTCCTTTCAAGGGTGGACGGTCGGGCAATCGACGGCGCGGGCAACCAGGTGCGGCCATGCACGCTGAACGTGCGCGCCAGATCAACGAGATGCGAGGCGTAGGACGTGCCGGCAATGCCGGTGGCCAGCACGATGTCGTCGCTGGCGCATTCGCTTTCATGACGAAGACGCGCGCAGGCGATCCAGAACAGCGGGTTGAACCAGTAGATCGCCCGCGCGGTTTCGGCGAGCAACTGGATCAGCCAGTCGTGGCGCATCAGGTGCGCAATTTCGTGTGCGACGACCAGTTCCTTGCGATCCGTCGTCCAGGTGTCGGCATCGGCCGGCAGGAGGATCGCGGGAGAGATGGCGCCCCAGGTGACGAGCATCGCCGGGTGCCGGGTAATCGCGATCCGGACGCGGCGCCGGCTGCCCAGGCGGCCCTGCACCAACGCGAGCGCGCTGCTCCATTCCGTGCCGGCCGTTGAAGCGCGCTTGCCCAGCACCATCAACCAGGCCATCGCCGATCCGATGACCGCCAGCGCAATCATCGCGCCGGCGAACCACACTCGCCCTGCGGTTCGCCACCACGTCGTCTGCGGAGCCCTTGCAGCCGGCACCAGGAACTCGAAGGCCATGTCGCTGTCTGCCTTGCCGGCCGCCGCGGCAACGGGGGGGTTCGCCTGGCGCCACGAGATGGCCGGCATCGGCATGGCCGGCAATACGAGCGTGGCCAATGGCTGGATGGCCGCGACGCCGATCGCCGCGGCAAGAATCCAATGGCGCACGGCCGCTGGTTGCCGACGGACGAGCATCGACGCCAGGATTCCTGTCGCGAGGACGATGGATGGGCGAATGAGCCAATCGGTGAGCGGGTTCATTTCGACTCCTCTGCTCTGGCCTTAGACACCAGATCCGCAATGCGATCGAGTTCCTCGTCGGTGAGCCGCCCCCCGTCGGGGCCAAGCAGCGCCGCAACGACCTTCTCGACGGAGCCGTCGAAGAAGGTATTCACCACGTGTTTCAAGGCTGACTTCCGAACGACCCGACGAGGCACCACCGGCAGGTAGACGTATTTCAGCCCTTCTTCCTCGTGACGCACGTGCCCCTTGGCTTCGAGGATCCGCAACTGCGTGCGCACGGTGGAGTCGGTGGGTTCGCCGGGCAGGGCGCGCATCAGCTCGGCGGCCGTGGCCCGGCCCATCTGGTAGAGGATGTCCATGATTTCGCGTTCGCGGCGCGACAGCGGAGGTGTTATTTTCATAACGGATCCAGACGTTATAAAAATAACATCTTGATGTCAAGCGGCGACTTGGGAGAGACTCCTATCGAGACCCGATAGGACCCTATGGCCGAAGCGCGCGCGACCGTCCTGCAAGGCACCCTCGACTTGTTGATTCTCAAGGCGCTCAGCCCCGGCGAGTTGCACGGCCTCGGAGTCTCGAGACGCATCGAGCAGATCACCCGCGGCACCTTCTCGGTGCAACCCGGGTCGCTCTTCCCTGCCCTGCATCGACTTGAAGAGGCCGGTGCCCTTGCCTCGTCCTGGCAGCCGTCGGAAAACAACCGGCGCGCCAAGTTCTACTCGCTGACGAAATCGGGACGTCGCCGCCTCGGCGATGAGACGGCCCAATGGAATCGCGTCGCGCTCGCCATCGCGCACGCGCTGGAGACGTAGAGCGGCCTTCGGACGTCAGCCTTCAGCCTTCGGCCGTCAGCCTTCGGCGGTTGGTTGATCGATCTCGATGACGCGTCGCTCACCGCCCTGATCGACGATCTTCACGGCGATCGCCCCGGGGATCATGCGCGTCAGTCGCTCGGACCACTCGATCGCGATGACGCCCTTCGCGGCGACATCTTCATCGAGCCCGATCTCGTCGAGGTCGGCTTGATCAAGGCGATACAAGTCCACGTGCACGAGCGGCAAGCGTCCACCGCGGTATTCGTGGACCAGCGTGAACGTCGGGCTGGTCACTTCGTCGGTGTTGATGAGGAGCCCTTCTGCGAGCCCGCGCACGAATGCGGTCTTGCCGGCGCCGAGATCGCCCGACAACAGCAACACATCGCCGGCCTCGAGCGTCGCCGCGAGGGCCGCGGCGATCTGGCGCGTCTCGGTCTCCGAGGTCGACGTGTGCGTCACTCGGCTTTGCTGGCCGCCACCCGGCGGCGCGCCGTCAGTTCGAGAATCGCGTCGCCGATATGGTCGACGAGATCGCCGGCGGTCATCGACACTTCGCCGTTATCCGCGTCCGCGAGTTCCCCCGCCGAGCCGTGCAGATACACGGCGAGCTTGCACGCCGCTTCCGCGTCGAGCAACTGCGCCAGCCACGCGCCGAGCATGCCGGCGAGAACATCACCCGTGCCGCCCGTGGCCATGCCCGGGCATCCGGTCGGGTTGACGAACACCTTCTCGTCCGGTGTGACGACTAGTGTTCGATAGCCTTTGAGGACCACATACAGCTGATGACGCTTCGCAAAATCAGCGGCGATGCCGATGCGATCCGCCTGCAGGTCTTCCACCGTGCATCCGACCAGCCGCGCCATCTCGCCCGGATGCGGGGTAATGATCAGGTCGCGGCCTTCGCGGCCGACGAGCAGCGCCGGTTCATCCGCGAAGGCGTTGAGCGCATCCGCATCGAGTACCAGCGGGCCTTCAGACTTGTCGAGCAGTTCGCGCACGAACGTGGTCACGCCCTCACCGCGGCCGAGGCCGGGGCCCAGCACGACGACGTCGGCATCGATGCCGAGGACCGCATCAGCCGCTGAAAAGTGCACCGTGCCTTCGGGTGTTTCATCGAGGCCTTCGGTCATGTATTCGGCGGCATGCGCGGCAATGGTGGCCTGGCACGATTTCGGCGATGCCACCGTGACGAGCCCGGCGCCCGCGCGCATCGCGCCCTGGGCGCACAGCACCGCCGCGCCGGTCTTCCCCATCGATCCGGCGACGACGAGCACGCGGCCAAAGTCGCCCTTGTGCGCATCCGGCGCGCGCGGCTGGACCAGGGGCCGCATCTGCTCGCGCGTCAGCAACTCGATGCGCTGGCCTTCGAGCTGCTCGATCACGTCCGCCGGAATACCGATGTCCGCAATCACCACTTCGCCGGACTTCGTTTCCGCGGGCGGCAACACCAGCGGCAGCTTTGGCGCGCCAAGCGCTACCGTGACCGTCGCCTCGATGGTGTCGCCGATCAGGTCAGATGTGTCTGCGGACATCCCCGAGGGCATGTCGATCGCGACAATCGGCACGCCGGCCGCGTTGATGTCGGCAACCACCGTTTCATAGAAACCGGTCAGCGGCGCCGAGAGGCCGGTGCCGAACATGGCGTCGATGATCAGGTCGTGCCCGGCGATCTCCGCGCCGTGGAGTTCCCATGCGGTCTCGTCGGCGACTTCGACGACGCTCTGCCCGATCCGGGACAGGATCTCCAGGTTGATGCGGGCGTCGCCCTTGATCTCGGTGGCGCGGCCGATCACGAACACCGACACGTCGAAGCCGCGTTGCTGCAGCGTCCGCGCGACCACGAAGCCGTCGCCGCCGTTGTTGCCCTTGCCGCAGACGACGGCGATCTGGCGTTCGGCGAGATCGGGATAGAGGGATTCGATCGCGGCCACCACCTGGCGGCCGGCGTTTTCCATCAGGACCAGTGAGCTGATGCCGATGTCCTGGATGGTGCGGCGGTCGGCTTCGCGCATTTGGTCCGCGTTCAGGATGCGCATCTGTTCGAACTGTAGCACCATCTTTGCCGCCATTCACCCGGCAGTGACATAATGCGCGGCCATGAGCCCACTCACTCGCCGCCAGATGCTGTCGTCGTTGCCCGCCCTCGCGCTGCTGCCGCGCACGCTGGGCGCCGCGCAGGCCGCCGCGCCGATTCGCGTCCGCACGCTCAATCACTTCGCGATTGCCGTCGCCGATCCGAAGCGATCGATCGACTTCTATCAGGGCCTGTTCGGCATGCCGGTCGTGGCCACCAATGGCCCGTCCACCATGCTGCGCATCGGCGCCGGTCCGCAGTTCATCTCGATCGGCCCGGTCGCCTCGGGTGCGTCGCCGGGCATTACGCACTACTGCCTCGGCATGGAGGGCTTCAATGTGGACCGCGTGCTGGCGTCGCTCGCCGAACACGGCGTCAAGAAAGGCGATCGCCCCGGTCCGATGACAGCGATGGTGTCGATCCGCGGCGCGTCTGCCGGTAATCCCGGCACGCCAGATCTGCTGTTTGGCGATCCGGACGGCGTCACCTGCCAGATCCAGGATGTGACCTATTGCGGTGGATCAGGCCCGCTCGGCAACGTGTGCAAGCCGGAGCCGGCCCCGAAGAAGAGCCTCCTCGCGCTGCGCGACATGAATCACCTCACGATTTTTTCGAGCGACGCGGCGCGCGCCAACAAGTTCTACCAGGACGTGTTCGGCTTCTCGATCCGCTCCTATCAGGGACCGACCGCGCCGACCATGGCCGTTGGACCGACGGCGCAGTTCCTGATGTTCACCGGCGGCGGCGCGCCCTCGGCCACGCCGCGTCCGGCCAGCATCAATCACGCGTGCATGAACCTGGACAACTTCAAGCCGGACGAGGTGCTCAAGGCGCTCGAGAGCTATGGTTTGAAGCCGCGCGAAGCCGGCAAGCCGGCGGGCCCCCTGCAGCACTACGTGACGATGCGACTCGAGAATCGCGGCGGCGCTCCAGGAGCCGGCACCGCGGAGTTGTACTTCACGGATCCGGATGGCCTGTTGATGCAGCTGCAGGACGTCAGCTATTGCGGCGGCAGCGGTGTGTTGGGCGAGATCTGCAAATAAGCGGCCCGCATGCGTAATCGATTCGTGATCGTCACCGCGGCAGCCGCGTGCTGCATCGCCCTCGTCGCCACCCGCGCGCTCGCGCAGACACCGCGGCCTGGGGCGTACATCGAAGTGTTGCTGAACCAGTTCGTGGACGCGCAACTGCGCTTTGACGTGCCGCAGCTGGATGCGGTCCTCGCGCCGGACTACGTCGAGATCTCGCCGGTGGGCGAAGTCGATCCGCGCGCCAAGGTATTAAGCTTCTATGCGCCCGACAAGAAAGTGGGCGATCCACCTGCCGCGACGCTGGATGAGATCAGCACGCGGGTCAACGGCGATACCGGCGTGACGATCGCGCGGTTGACGTACAAAATGAAAGCGCCCGACGGTGCAACCGCCGAGCGCTCGATGCGATGCGTGTTCGTGACCCGGATCATCGAGACGAAGTGGAAACTGGTCTCAACGCAGTACACCCCAATCCGGAAGTGATCTGCGGGCTAGCGGGCTAGCGGGCCAGCAGGCTAGCAGTCGCTACACGTACTCTTCCATCGGCGGGCAGATGCAGATCAAGTTGCGATCCCCGTACGGATTGTCGATGCGGCCGACGCTCGGCCAGAACTTATTGGCGCGGACCCACGACAGTGGATACGCGGCCTGCTCGCGCGAATAGGGATGCGACCAGTCGTTGATCGACACCGCCGCCGCGGTATGCGGCGCGTTCTTGAGGACGTTGTCCTTCGGATCGACCTTACCCGAGACGACGTCTTCGATCTCGCGGCGAATGGCGATCAGCGCGTCGCAGAAGCGATCGAGCTCCCCCTTCGGTTCGCTCTCGGTCGGTTCGATCATCAGCGTGCCCGGCACCGGGAACGACACGGTCGGCGCGTGGAAGCCGAAGTCCATCAGCCGCTTCGCCACATCACCTTCTTCAACACCCTTCGCCTTGAAGGCGCGCAAGTCGAAAATCATCTCGTGCGCGACGCGGCCGTTCTCGCGGGTGTAGAGCACGTCGTAGTGCTTCTCGAGGCGCGACTTGATGTAGTTGGCGTTGAGGATCGCGAACCTGGTCGCATCCGTGACACCTTCGCCGCCGAGCATCTTGATGTAGCCGTACGAGATCAACAGGATGCTCGCGCTGCCCCACGGCGCCGCCGAGACCGGCGCGATCGCTTCAGGCGGATCGGCAGACCCGCCTCGACGAGTCGAGACCAGCGGATGCCCCGGCAGGAACGGCGCGAGATGTTTCGCCACACCGATCGGGCCCATGCCGGGACCGCCGCCGCCGTGCGGAATCGCAAACGTCTTGTGGAGATTGAGGTGGCACACGTCGGCGCCGATGTTCGCCGGGCTGGTCAGGCCGACCTGCGCGTTCATGTTGGCGCCGTCCATGTAGACCTGGCCGCCGAACTCGTGAATCGTCGCGCAGATGTCGCGGATCGAGTCCTCGAACACGCCGTGCGTCGACGGATAGGTGATCATCAGGCCGGCAAGATTCGTCCCGTGCTCCTGCGCCTTCTTCTTCAGGTCAGCCACGTCGACGTTGCCGTTAGGCGCGGTGTTGACGACCACCACCTTGAAGCCGGCCATGATCGCGCTGGCGGGATTGGTGCCGTGCGCGGATGCCGGAATCAACACCACGTTGCGGGCGCCGTCGCCGCGTGACTGGTGATACGCGCGAATCACGGCGAGGCCGGCGAATTCTCCCTGCGCGCCGGAGTTCGGCTGCAGCGACACGGCGGCAAAGCCGGTGATTTCGCACAGCGCCGCTTCGAGCTCGTCGGTGATCTGCCGGTAGCCTTCGGTCTGGTCCGCCGGCGCAAACGGATGCATGCGCGAGAACTCTTCCCAGGACACGGGATACATCTCGGCGGCGGCGTTCAGCTTCATCGTGCAGGAGCCGAGCGGGATCATCGACGTATCGAGGCCGACGTCCTTGCGCTCGAGGCTGCGGATGTAGCGCATCATCTCGCTCTCGGAGCGATGCGAGTTGAAGATGGCGTGCGTGAGGTATGCGCTCTTGCGAAGCAGCGCCGCGGGCCACTTCGGACCGCCCTCGTCCCTGGCGGCGATCACCGTGCCGGCGCCCTTGCCGGCATTCATCGCGAAAATGTCGAGCACGGAGACGAGATCGGCAAAGGTGGCTGTCTCGTCGAGCGAGATGCCGATCTCGGTGGTGCCGATGTAGCGGAAGTTGTAGCCGGCCGCCGTCGCAGCGGCGCCAATCGCGCGGACGCGGTCGGCGGTCGTCACGATACGCAGCGTATCGAAATAGTGTTCGTTGCGCTGCTCGTAGCCGAGCTGCCTCAACGCATCGTTCAGGGTGCGCGTCATGGCGTGGACGCGCGTGGCGATCGCCTTGATGCCGTCGGGGCCGTGATAGACCGCGTACATCGCCGCCATGTTGGCGAGCAGCGCCTGCGCGGTGCAGATGTTCGACGTCGCCTTCTCGCGGCGGATGTGCTGTTCGCGCGTCTGCAGCGACATGCGATACGCGCGGTGGCCGTGCGCGTCGATCGACACGCCGATCACGCGGCCGGGCATGTGGCGGACGAATTCCTGGCTGGTGGCGAAGAACGCGGCGTGCGGGCCGCCGAAACCGAGCGGCACCCCGAAGCGCTGTGAATTCCCGAACACGACATCCGCGCCGGCTTCACCGGGCGAGGTCGCAAGAGCGAGCGCGAGGAGATCGGTCGCGACCGCGACCTTCACACCCGCAGCATGCGCTTTATCGATGAAGGGTTTCAGATCGTCGAGGCGTCCCGCTTCATCCGGATACTGCACCAACGCGCCGTAAACATCCGGGCCGTCGAGCTTCATATGATCGACAGGGCCGATCACAAGCTTGATGCCGAGGGGTTCCGCGCGGCTGCGCAGCACTTCGAGCGTCTGCGGGAAGCAGCGATCCGAGACGAGGAACGTGCCGGCCGCGTCGCCGAGCTTCTTGCCCTGGACGCGGTGCAACAGCGTCATCGCCTCGCCGGCGGCCGTGCCCTCATCCAGCAACGAGGCGTTCGCCACCGCCATCCCCGTCATATCGCAGACCATCGTCTGGAAATTAAGGAGCGACTCGAGGCGGCCTTGCGCGATCTCGGCCTGGTAAGGCGTGTAGGGGGTGTACCAACCCGGATTCTCGAACACGCAGCGGCGGATGACGCTGGGCGTCAGCGTGTCGGAGTAGCCGAGGCCGATGAAGCTTCTGAAGACCTTGTTCTTCTTCGCAATCGTCTTGAGGCGCGCGAGATAGGTGGATTCGCTTTCCGCCGCCGGCAGGTTCAGCGGGCCCTTGAGGCGGATGCTCGCGGGGATTGCTTCGTCGGTCAGTTGATCGATCGACGCGGCGCCCACTTCCTTGAGCATCGCGGCGATGTCGTCGCCGCGCGGGCCGATGTGTCTGGGTGCGAACGTGTCGAGGGCGGGAAAAGGAACCTGCTTCATTTTTGAATCAGTTGCTCGTATGCGGCCGAATCCATCAGCGAGGCGGTTTCGCCGGCATTCGCCAGCTTCACTTTCACCATCCACGTCTCGTGCGGCTTGCTGTTGACGTGGTCGGGGCGATCCTTGAGGGAGCTGTTGGTCTCGACGACCTCACCGGTGACCGGCGCGAACAGTTCCGACACCGCCTTCACGGATTCGATGGTGCCGAACACCTTGCCGGCGGTGATGGTGGAGCCGACGTCCGGGAGTTCGACGTAGACGACGTCGCCGAGCTGCTGCTGTGCGAAGTCGGTGATGCCGATCGCGCCGGTGTCCCCTTCAACGCGAATCCACTCGTGCTCTTTCGTGTATTTCAGATCTGATGGGTAGCTCATATCAATCCTGGTCCTGAGGTCTTAAGGTCTTAAGGTCTTGAACTACTTCTTGGCGCGTTTATAAAACGGCATGGGAACGACCATGGCCTTGGCCTTGCGGCCGCGGATATCGATCTCGAGTTCGGTGCCTGGCGCCTTCAATGCGGGCGGCACGTAGGCCATGCCGATCGCCTTCTTCAAGAACGGGGTCTGTGTTCCGCTGGTGACGACGCCGACTTTCTCGCCGTTGTGGAACACCTCATGCCCATGGCGCGCGATGGCGCGCTCGGTCATTTCGAAGCCAATCAACGTCGTCTTGGTGCCGTTGGCCTTTTGCGCGTGCAGGACGTCGCGGCCGAGGAACTCGGTCTTGTTCCAGCCGACGATCCAGCCGAGGTCGGCTTCGACGACGGTGTGTTGTTCGTCGATGTCGTTGCCGTGCAGTCTCATGGCGGCTTCGAGGCGGAGCGTATCGCGCGCGCCGAGGCCGGCGGGGATCAGGCCGTGTGACTTCCCTGCCTGGAGCAAGTCATCCCAGACCATGGGCGCCATGGCGGGCGGGATCATGATTTCGAAGCCGTCTTCGCCGGTATAGCCGGTGCGCGAGACGGTGCCGCGGACGGCGGCGATTTCGCCGTGTGCGAACCAGTAGTACTTGATCGCCTTGAGGTCGATGGCTGTTTGTGTCTGCAGGATGGCTTCGGCGTTCGGGCCCTGGATGGCGATGAGGGCGTAGCGGCTGCTCGAGTTGATGATCCCGACTTCCGGCGCCACTTCCTTGGCGCGGGCGGTGATCCACGGCACGTCCTTGTCGATGTTGCCGGCGTTGATTACCAGGAGGTAGTGCGCCGGACCGAAGCGGTAGACGAGCAAATCGTCTACGAATGTCCCTTCGGGCGTCGTCAGGCCGGAGTATTGAATCTGGCCGATCTGCAGCTTCGAGGCGTCGTTGGAGGTGATGTGCTGAACGGCTTCGAGGGCGCCCTTGCCGGCGATCTCCATTTCGCCCATGTGGGAGACGTCGAACAGGCCTGCCGCGGTGCGGACGGCCATGTGTTCGGCGGTGATGCCCGAGTACTCGACGGGCATGTCCCAGCCGCCAAACGGCACCATGCGGGCGCCCAAAGCAACGTGAGACGAGTGGAGGGGTGTTTTCTTGAGTGGACCGGCTGCGGATTCAGTCATTTAGGAGGGCTCGCTTCGACAGAAGCGAACCCTCGAATGGTACTTTGCCAATCCGCGAAGGGTCAAGGGATAGGCAGACAGGCTCCGACGTAAAACATCACGAATAGCAGCAACGGAAAGAACACCAATGCGGTAAGCCATCCCGTGCCTGGATGCCGAAGCGCAAGGAACACGCTGGCGACTATCGCGGGGACGACCAGGAAACTCCATTGGACGTCTGGCCAGAGCCGCCAGGCCATGAGTTTCAAGGCGACGAACATCCCCGCCATCGCCATGGCTGTAGCGATGACGACCGATTGCAGTGTCCAGCCTCGCGTCGGCGATCGGTCAGCACCCATGGAATTCATCTCCCGGGGAAAAACATCAGCGGAATGGTGGTCTGCCACCCAGGGGATGGCGACTTTGGTTGATGTTCGTCGTGCGAGATCCCAGCATGGGTCAACAGGCTGTGAACATAAGAATTGGAGTTGTAGAACCCGGTCAGGTCTTCCGGGAAGCATGCGTACGGCGCACTGTCGGTGTAGCGCTCATTGAGATCAAGGAGGCTCGCGATAGCCCTGAATTCATCGCGCTCGGCAATCGGCAAGCGCGTCCACTTAATCACTGGCTTTCCAACGTCTCCGTCGCGATTGTAATCACTGACCAGTGGCTCCAAGCCCGGGATCGCGCAATTGGACGCGGTGTCCTGGCCGTTCGGCAATCCCGCGCCCAGCATCATGAAGAGATTGCCGAACTCGTCCTTCTGTTGCACCAATTCGGTGTGTCGCAAGTACCAGTCCGCCAACCAAGCCTGGTTGATCGGCGCGATCTTGATGGCAGTGTGATAGATCGGAAACGGTGGCTTGGCCATCTGACTTTTTAGTGAGAGCCCTATTCCCGCCCGCCTGAAACTCAGTTGCCCTTGCGCGTTGCCGCGCAGAGCGCTCCAACGAGTCGCATCCGCAAAATCGCCGACCACCGCAGCGATTACCGATCCACGCCGGCCAATCCAATCACCGGAATCGTGGACCGAACGCCAGTCGAGAGCGAATGGCTGCGTCGACTCCAACGCTCCGGTCGCGTCGGTGATCCGCAACTCGCCGGTGCTCCAGTCGTACGACGCCAGGCCGCCATCAGGACGCACGGCCAGTGGCGTCAGGTCGGGCAACGGCGCTGCCCACTTCACCGCGCCAGTCGGCAGGTCAATCGCCTTCCATCCATTGTCGTAGGTCAGGGCGGTTCCGGCCTGACCGATCATCTCGAGAGAGAATTCCGGGTCGACGAACCGCTCCTGTATCGCGCCTTCCTTTTCGACGCGCGACAGGGCGCGCTGCACGAAGACACTCTGACCGACCATCATGGTCCCGCGCTCCCAGGTGACAAGCGTGCCGCCGACACCGTCCGGCATGATTTGCAGTGCGCGAACCGGCAGATCGCAAGGCAGTGTCGTGAAATACGCCCCCTCGCAGTGCTCTGAATACAGATTGATGACCTGCGGAGCCGACGTCGGCGACGCGATGACCAGGTCGAGCCCCATGTCGATGGTGCGGTCCGGCCGGATTCGAAGCGGCTCGACACATTGACCACGTTTGCGCAGCACATGACGCGCCACGACGTAGTAGCCGCGTCCGTCACTGCCGACAACCGGCCCCTGTGTCTCTGGCGCCCATTCGTCACGTGTGGTCTTGCAGACGATCGGGGGAAATCCGGCGAGCACCATACCGTCCCATTCCGCGGCGAACTCAACCACCTGACGCGGTAACGGGGTGCGCCGAATCACTGTTCCAGAATCGCCATCCATCACCAGCATGTACTTGTCGAAGATTTGCGCTCCCGAACGGTCGATGCCACCAGGCAGGAATTCGAGGGCGTAGATGGTGCCATCGGGCGCCTGTGCGGGCCGCGACAATGAGGCGGCGGATTCGAATCGCCACGACGATGCGCTGTTTCCCCCAAGTCTGACGTACGCGCGAAAGTCTCCGCCGGAGTCCCCGTCGGCCCAGACGCCGGCGAGCACTCCGCCAAATGAATCGCCCATCAGAGGCGCGCCGTTGGTGTGCTGCTGCCAGAGCACTTCGCCGTCGGATGACACCGCGCGAACGGTTGCCTCTCCGAGATCGTCCGTGCCTATCGAGAACAACTCCGGACTTGACGCATCCACGCGATTCGCAAACAGCGGTGTCTCGAGGCTCAGTCCTGAGAGCGACGGCAGGGTCCATCGCGTGGCGCCCGCCACGAGCGCCGCGGCAACATGGATCGTTGCCTCAGCCGACTGGCCGTCCTTCTCGGCTGTGATCGTCACGTCACCGACAGCCAAAGCAGTCAGCGTCGGAGGATTCGAGTCCGACAGTTTCACGATCGCCTCATCACTCGTTGACCACTGCGCACCGTCAACGGTTTGGCCCGATTGATCCTGCAGCGTCAACGAGCCAGTTTCGCTGATGGTCATCGCCCTCGTCGATGGCGTCAGCTGGATCGCGGACCCCGGCAACGCGCGCGTGATCGAGATGGCCGTCGAGGCATTGTGACCAACGGCATCGATGGCGTGCAGGATGATGGCGTTCCTCCCCGCGCTGAGCGGAACCACGCATCGAATCCGGCCGGCCAACAATTCGGCCGGCTCGCCATTACAGCGTGCGTCCACGATGCCCGAGGCCGAATCATCCGCGGCGCCGGTCACGATAATGTCGCCGGCATCGACAATCGCATGATCGGCCGGCGTCTCGATGGCGAGCAGCGGCGGGGTCAGATCAAGACTCACGTTAACGGTGGCTGAACTGGTGTGGCCAGCACGGTCCACCGCGACGCCAGTGACCGACTGTGCGCCGTCCCGCATGACAGTGACCGGTCCCGTGCAGCTCGCCACGCCATTGTCGTCCGCGCAGGTAAAGGAAACGGTCACGGGAGTGGTCATCCATCCCGCTTGCAGTGGTGGCGTCGTCGTTGCGACGATCGTCGGCAGCTGGGTGTCGATCGTGAAGGTTGCTGAACTCGGATCGCTACCCTCGCCGTTGGGCGAGAACGATCGCGCGTTCACCGTCACTGAAGCATCGACAACAAACGGCTGCACATAAATCGGCGCCGAGGCGCCCGGTTGGGTGCCGTCGATGGTGTAGCGAATGATGTCCGACGGGTCGCTCGACGTGATGGTGACCGTTTGCGGCGCGGGGTAAAAGCCCGACGCCGGCGTGATCGATGGCGGCTCGGGAGGATCGTCGTCCGCGGGGTCCGTTCCCCAATCTGGAATATCCGACACCACCTCGAGCGGCGCAGTCTGATCGGAAATCGAACCGCCGCCGAGCCGACCGGAGTCACCCTCTCCCCATGCGCGCACATCACCCGAGGCCGTCACCGCCACGGCATGCGCGTCGCCGAGAGCCAGAGCCAGCACGGACCCCAGGCCGTCAACGGTTACCGACCGCGTCCGTCGAATTGTCGTACCATCGCCAAGCTGGCCCGAGTCATTCACGCCCCAGGTGACGACGGTCCCATCGGTCCGAATTGCCGCTGAGAAATGCTGTCCGGCCGCGATCGCCGTCGCCGCAAGACCCGTCACCGGCTTCGGAGTGGATGCAGCTCGATTGGATCCGGTGCCGAGTTCGCCATTTGCACCACGGCCCCACGAATACACTTCACCATTTCGACGCAGCGCAAGGCTGTGGGCGGCGCCACCGGCCACCGACACGACATCGGTGAGCGCGATCGCAACGGGCTTCAATCGGTCTTTGGTCGTCCCGTCGCCGAGCATCGAGAATTCGTTGCTGCCCCAGGCGAAGATCCGGCCGTCGCGGGTCACGGCCAGCGAATGCCTATCACCAGCCGCAATCACTGCGATGTTAGCCAGGCCGCGCACAGGGATAGGCACAATCGACGTCGAACGGGTGCCGTCGCCCAACTGGCCTTCGGTATTCCTCCCCCACGCGAACACCACGCCGTCAGACGTCAGCGCGAGCGTGTGTGCGCGTCCAGCGGCAATCATCGCGACATCTCGCAATCCCTTGACGGGGACTGGTCGGACACGGCGCTTCCGGGTGCCATCACCGAGCCTGCCGAAGGTATTCGCACCCCATGAATACACCCCGCCAGTCGCCGTCAACGCCACGGTGTGTGCGGCTCCAGCGGTAACCGCAACGACGTCCTCGACACCCGGGACGAGGGTCGGTGTCCAGCGATCCACGATCCCTCCGTCGCCGATCTGCCCGCGGCCACCGGCGCCCCACGCCATCACCCGACCGTCGGGCATCGCCATCACGGTATGCGCGCGACCCGCGGCCACGCTGCCGCGTCCGATGTGACGCCTCTTATTCTCGCTGGTGGTGCTCATCCAACCATGACCCGACGTTCCCAAGCACACGACGAGCGCGATCGTCGCGGCGGCCTGCAACAGCCTTCGTGGCATGCGTTCCTCCGACAGTTCCTGAAGGCAGCGTCTGACCGCGCGGCATTCCGCCCCGCCTCGCTGTCTCCATACCGCCGGAGGCTTCCGGCAACCAGTTCAGATCCCGATTAACTTCGCGACACGAGTTGCGCCGATCCCACCGATGCCGATGCCACCCTGATGGGCCGGTATCTCAGATAGGCGTTCAGCGTGTGGTAACTGATGTCGAGCGCCTTGCACGCCTGGCGCTTGTTGCCGGCGTTCTTCTCCAACACCAGCCGTGCATAGCGGCTGCCCCACGCACGCATGGAATCACCGCGCTGGCTGGCGGGCACGAGATGCTCGGCGTAGCCGCCACGCAGGCTCACGGGGAGATCGTCGATGCAGATTTGCCTCGACTCCGCCGTGGCGATCGCACCTTCGATCATTCGCTCCAACTCCCGCACATTGCCCGGCCAGTCATACGCAATCAGCGCATCCACCGCCGCCGGGGTCATTGTCAATCGGCCCCGTCCCTCGTGGCGGGCGAGGAAGTAGTGGGTAAGCTCGAGGATGTCGCCCTTGCGCATGCGGAGCGGGGGGACCCGAATCTCGACCCCACTCAAGCGATAGAACAAATCGGTGCGGAACAGGCCGCAATCGACCAGGGCCGTCAGCGGTCGATTCGTGGCCGCGACAATTCTTGTATTGATTTGACGCGGCCCTGAGCCACCCACGCGTTCGACGGTCAGGTCCTGAATCACGCGCAATAACTTGGCCTGAGCGGCCATCGACAGATCGGATATCTCATCGAGAAACAGGGTGCCGCCGTCGGCATGCTCGAATTTACCGCGGCGCCCGCGAACCCCGGTGGCGGTTCGCTCTTCGATGCCGAAGAGTTCGGCTTCGATGAGCGTCTCCACCAGCGCCGCGCAATTGATGGCCACAAATGGCCCCTGCCGGCGCGGACCCAGTTCGTGGATTTGCCGGGCCACGAGTTCCTTGCCGACGCCGCTTTCGCCTTCGATCAAGACCGTGAAGTTGGTGTTCGCCACGCGCTCAACGCGATCGCGGAGGAGCCGCATGGTCTCGCTCGAACCAATCAGCGGTGCTGCACCATCGCGCTCGGCGGTCGTCAACGGTGCGGGAGTGCACGCCAGCCGTTCGGCCTCGAGCAGCATCCCGGCGATGGAAGCCGCCGCCTCCAACAGCTGACAGGTCCAATCATCCGGCCCCAGCCTCGCGTCGAAGGACACCTCCAGCATCACCTGGCGACCCTCTTCTTTGACGGGGACGGCAAAAGCCACGTAATCCCGCGCCCGGACCGGCTGGAGCGAATGCGGCGCCATCGAGCTCGTAATTTCCTTCAGCCCCACACTTCGCACGCGCGCCAACTGCGCGAGGCGCTGCGTCAGCAACATGGAGAGGTTCCGCCGATCGCCGGTTCGAATGAGATCCGAAGCGACCTGGCGCAGCAACAGGTCAAGACCTGCGCGGCGATCCGCGCGGCGTAGCTGCCGTTTAGTGGCGATCGTTATGTTTGGGCCAACGTCCATAGCGAGATCCCTGCTAACAAAGGGAATGCCAAATCGCGAATAGGTCTGCCATGCAGATCCGGGCCTGCATTCGCACGCTCGGGGGTGACGTCCACGATCCGACGAGTAGCAGGTGCCCATGTGAGAAGTGACCGCGGGAACTTGCTACTCATCACCGTTCATCGGGTGGTGTCGAGATCGAGCCTTTCTACGAACACCAGCACACCGCGATAACGCAGCGGATCGAGCGCGGCGACATGGCAGCGATCGAGCCGGCCCTTGATGCTCATTCGTGCGCCCCCGTCGGCGAGTTGCATCTCGGTAAGGGCGCCGGGGCGGAGTCGAACAGCAGATTCGACCAGTGCCGCGCGGCTGCACATATTGATCACGGTGACGTCCTGTCCTGGCCGCATCAACGCCCGCGACTGCCAACGCCCGCCACAACCTTCGCACCGACGTTCGCCGCGGCGCTCAATGAGATCGACCGCTACGGGCGCCATCGCCGAGCCTGCGCATCAAATATCAATACGCGGACACGGCCGGTCGCTCCGAACACTCGAATTGCCAACTGTGGACCCCGACGAGCCGAAACGTAGAGTGTGCCGCTCGTGGCGCTGCCAAGAGGACTGAAGGTCACGAGCGCGGTGTTGCCGATCCGCAAGGGATCGCCGCCGGCCGCGATGGTGGCCGCGCCGGCCACATCGGTGATCGCCTGGTTGATGCGCAACGTGATGTCGCGAGCCTGATCATCGAGCCACTGACGCGGTGTCAGCGGCGGGTCGAGTCCACGATCGATATCGCGCTGCAGCACGCCGTTGCCGTTGCCGTCGGCGAACAGTTGAAACTGTGTGCGGTCGCCAATCACTTCCACACGCACCGCCACCGAGCGCGCCCGCCGGAGGGCATCCAGACGGGCGCGCTGCAGCTGTCCGGCGAGGTACTGTGCGCCGACGATGGTGCGTTCGCGGTCGAGAGTGCCGCCAACCACAGGGACTGCGATCGCCGTCATGACGACACACAATGCGGCGGCGACGACGATATCGATGAGCGCAACCCCGCGATCGTCAGGCACCGGGCGCCTTGTCGGTCTTCGGCGGAACGGCCACGAGCGGCTTCAACTTCAGGAAGCTCTTCTCGCCGATGCCCTTCACATTCATCAGGTCTTCAATGCGCTTGAAGCCGCCGCTCTTCGTGCGGTACTCGATGATCCGCTCCGCGGTCTTCTGGCCGATGCCCGGCAGCGTCTCGAGTTGATCGAGCGTGGCGGTATTGAGGTTGATGGCCGGTTTGGATGCAGCCGCGGCAGTCGACGCGGATTGTTCGGCGTGAGCCGAGAGGTTGGGCGACGCGATCAGAATCGTGCCGCAGATTGCGAGCACGGTGGCAATGGTGGTGCGCATGGTGATCCTCCAAGGGAAAAGGTGAACGTTGCTGCGCGCGAACAGCCGAGGAGCACTCGCGGTCAGGGAGCAGTCGAGGAAATGTCCGCGCGCAGTGGCCGTCCCTAGAGCAAGACGGTCGCCGTTTGATGAAGATCCCGGTAAGTGCTTGGCGCTGCGGGTGTTGAAAGCGAGGATGGGAATTCACGCGGCGCTCCTCGCTTCCGGAAGCGGAAACGCTGGTTGCGCGTGTGCGAACCGATCGCTCGAAACGGGCCGGGAACCGGTCGAAGGTGCGGGAAACTCTGGTTGCCTCTGAAGCAACCCGAGTTCTCACTGATGGCCGTCGTCGTGCTGCTACCTCTGAAGGTTACCTGCCGGCGGCATACGCGAGCGCAGAGGGCGTCTGACAGCCGACAATCGCCGGGGCTTCGTGGACGAGCTCGTCGTTCTCGAGGGCCGCCACCATGAAGAGCGCAAAGTCCACGCGACGCGTCAGGTTGCTTGCAAGGATCGGGTCGCCCACGTGCCGGCTCCACACGGGCAGGCCCTGGCTCTCCCCCTCCTCGAGGTCGCTCCCACGCACCACGGTCCACCGCGTGTCGCTGGCAAACACCCGCCGGCACGCCTCAACCTGGTCGTCGAGGTCCACGACACGAGCGAGTCGCGCGATCCGGCCGACGACGTTGACGAGCACTTTCAGCTTCCACGAATAAATGTCCTTGCCGTCGAGGGTGATGTGCCATCCGCACGAGAAGATCACGCGCGCCCCCGGATCCGCATGGTCAAGAACCGCCTGCGCCGTTCCCGATGCGTTATGGTGGACGCCCATCGGGGCGAGCACGACGAGCACCCCGTCGCACCCGGCGACGGCGCGCTTGATGACCTCGCCGTCATTCGTCGCGCCGGGAATGACAGTCATGCGCCCCTTGAAGGCATCAAGCTTCTCCACGCTGCGCTCGCGGCACACACCGACCACCGCATAGCCCCGATCCAGCGCGTGCTGCACCATGTAGATTCCGAGCTTCCCGGAGGCACCGACGATGCAGACCTTCTTCATGTGGGCCAAGCTTACTCATCCCCGAGGAAAAAGAAGGGATTTCCGTCTCGCCCGAAAGGGTTACGACGGACCACTCTGTCGCAGCTACAATGCTGCCTCGAAAGGATTGTTCATGCGACGAGCCCCCCTCCTCCTTGCCGTATTCGCGTTCGCCCTGTCCGCCACCACCCTCAGCGGCCAGGTGGCTGTCCCCGCCCCCGAAGCCGGCAAGTGCTCGCTGGTGTGGCTGGGATTCGAGCCCCAGATCGAAAAGGACCTGGTTGACGGCAAGGTGCTGAAGATGGAGGAGGTGCCGGTCGGCGTCACCAAGCCGCAGCGCGCCACCCTCGAGAACGGCGAGCGCTTCGCGTGGAAGCCCCTGACGCCCGGCTTCAACAAGGGCTACATGGAGAGCTACAAGTCCGAGATCGCCGCCTACAAGCTCGATCGCATGCTCGGCCTCCACATGGTCCCGCCCATCGCCGAGCGCAACATCCAGGGCAAGTTCGGCGCCGCGGTCTACTGGATCGAAAACACCCGCGGCTGGAGCGTCACCAGGCCGCCGCAGGGCCCCGAGCCGCTGTGGAGCATCCAGCTCACCCGCATGAAGATGTTCGACCTGCTGATCGGCAACATCGATCGCAACCAGGGCAACCTGATTTACGACTCCGACTGGCACCTCTTCCTGATCGACCACTCGCGCGCCTTCATCGACAAGAAGGACCTCAAGGGCCTCGCCGAACTCGGCCGCGTCGATCGCAAGCTCTGGGAAAAGATGCAGGCCCTGACCATGGCCGACCTCGATAGCGGGTTGGATAAGTGGGTCGACGAAAAGGGCAAGAAGGCGATGCTGATTCGCCGCGACCTGATGGCGAAGAACATCCAGGAGTTGATCAAGAAGCGCGGCGAGGCGTCGGTGTTTTACGACGCATTCGACAAACCCGGGCAATAAGGGAACAACCGTAGACGGTCTACGTATTAAAGCGTAGAGCGTCTACACATGACCACCACCACCAACGCCCGCCTCGCGGGCGCCGCCTACCTGGTTTACATCGCCGCCGGCATCGGCAGCATGGCCGTTGGGGCGTCGCCGATTCGCGGGGTCCTCATCATGCTGATGCCGCTGTGCGCCATTGCGCTGGGCGTCAGCCTGTACGCACTCACCCGCCATGTCAGCAACGACCTCGCCCTCCTCGCCATGGCCTGCCGCATCGTCGAAGCCGGACAATCGAACGGGGAAATCTTCTTCGCGGTCGGCAGCACGATCTTCTGCTGGCTGTTCTTCACCGGCCGGCTGGTGCCCCGATCGCTCGCCGCACTCGGGCTCGCATCGTCTGCGCTGCTGGTGGTCCTGCTGACCCTGCAATCCGGGGGCATGTTCGGCGGCAAGACCGACTGGTCGTCGCCGTTCACGTGGGCGGTGTGGTTGCCGCTGCTGGTGTTCGAGCTGACGTTTGCGGGTTGGCTGGTGGTGAAGGGTGTGGCAACGACCGGCTCGTCTGCACAACCCCGCAGTTAAGCCGTGCGATACTGGCGACTATGAGATCCGTCGCGGATGATCTCCGCTCAGAGGCCGGCGCAATTCCCGCAGACGCCCCAGGGCGCTGAGCAAGTGGATCGGCCTTCGTAACCCGATCAATTCCGCCGTCCGTCCGGCAAGGTCCTGATAACTCAATCCATCGATTGCGGCCTGTGTGAGGCTCACTCCGGCATCATTGGTCCCGCGATATACCACCCCGACGCCGTGGTCGCAGTTGATGACGTTGGCGACCACATCCGGACGCTGCGCGCGCAGCGCGGCGATCGCCTTCCAGCCGTCGCCCGTCCAGAGTCCGTTCCACGACGGGCCGTTCAGCCGGCACGCTTCGTCATAGGTCTCGGCGACGCGCGCCTCTTCGGCAGACGTGGGCAGGCAATCGTGGACGAGGATGATGCCACCAGGATTGAGGTGCTCGAGACAATTTGAAAGATCCCTGAATGTCTGGCCGTACGTATGAAGACCGTCGACGAACGCCACATCGATGCCATCGGCAAGCGTTTGACGCGCGGTCGTCGCAAAGAAGTGGTCACTGGTCATCGCCTGGTAGAACACACCGGGCTTTGAGAGTTCGCGCTCAACCGCGGGAAATGCCGGCACCGGGTCGATGCCGATCTTGGTGGGGACGTTGACGGCGCAAAAGGACTGGCCTTCGTCGACGCCAATCTCGACATAGGTTCGCGCCGCCAGCCGATCGATCGCGAGCTGAATCAGCTCCTGGCGGACGATCTTGTTCGGTAGGTACCAGCGCAGCGGCGTCTGTCGAACGACGCGGGACAGGATTGGCATCGCCATCATCGCGTGCGACGTTAACACGTCTTCGATGCGCCCTGTGCTACATCACTTGAATGTGCGCGCGTATGCCGGACGCCCGCTTCAAGCGCCGGTCGCAGGTGAGGAGCGGCGCATCGAGGACCTCCGCCAAGGCGACATACGCGGCGTCGTATGCGCTGACGTTGCGGCGCAGTTCCCAGATGCGCTCGAGCAGCGGATCGTGAGCGTGACGGTCCATCCCGAGATCCTGCAGATCTTCGATCGCTTCGGCAGCGACGCGCTCGGAAATCGCCCCGGCCGCGACGAGGCGTCTAAGCGCGCTCGCGACCTCGACGTCGGCGAGGTGCGGCATGTGAATCGACTCCTCTTCGTCTTCCAACTCTTCCGCCACCCGCAGACCGCGCGGGGTGCCGATGAGGAGCTCGACGAGCGCGGAGGCATCGAGAACCTTCACCGCTCGTCGCGCCCTTCGCGAATCAACCGGGCCACATCAACCGGTAAACGCGGCGTCTTGCGCGCGCGAATGCGATCCAAGACGTCCTGCCGGGACGGACGATCCAAGGCCTTCTTCATTTCCCGCATGATGTAGTCGGACATCGACATGCCCTCCAAGGCCGCGCGGGCCTTCAGGCGCCGGTGAAAGTCGGCCGGCACGTTGCGTATCTGGACCATGGTGGCGGTGGACATGCTCAAATGATAGTTTCATCACTTTTTCATGTCAAGGCCGATTCGCCGCCTTGAGGCTACGAGCCGAGTGTCGCGAGCAGCGACAGCGGATCGACACGCGCGTCGCCGGCGCGGACCGCCCAGTGCAGGTGCGGGCCGGTGACACGGCCGGTCGCACCGACCAGGCCGATCAGCTGATCCGGCGTCACCACGTCCCCCTCGCGGACATCGATGCGCGACAAGTGCGCGAGCATCGAGAACAGGCCAAGACCGTGATCGATGATGACCGTATTTCCCGAGTAGTAGAGATTGCGCGCGACGACGATGAGTCCGGCGTTCGGCGCGTGGATCGGCGTGCCGGCCGGACTGAGGAAATCCGCGCCGCCGTGGGCGTTCCGCGGCTTGCCATTGAAGATGCTGCGCGTCCCGAACGCGCTGTTGGCTGCTTGCGGCACCGGCCGCGCAAACGCCATCGTCCAGAGCCGGGTGCCGGCTGACGCGCGCCAGGTTGCCGCGAGCAAGGCGGCTTCCCGCGCGATGCGCGGTTCCTCAGATTTCGGCGGTGTGACGAAGGCCTCGTTCACCGTCAATCGACGCGTGCGAAACGTGCGCGGCAGAATGCGCAGATCGTACGAGCCGCGCGTGATGTTGTTGCCACTCGCGCCGCTCTCGACCGAGACCCTGTAGATGCCCGGCTTGACGTCGAGATCCACGCCGACGATCGCCTGCCATCCCTCACCCACCCGAAAGGCGGGCACGTCGCGATCAAAGGCCCGCACGCGGACGCCATCGGGACCGGCGTTGGCAATCGACAGCACCACCACTTCGCCGGGCTGCATCGATCGGGCGCGCGCCGAGATGTCCAGCGTGCCACTCCCCTGCACGAACAGCAGCGCGGCCAGCGCGGCGACCACCCGGATCATCCGACCTCCACCGATGCGCCGACGTCGATCGCGCGGAAGCGCGACTCGCTGACGCCGTGCGCATCACGCGCCTGCGCGAGATCGATCAACGGCTGATCGATGCCCTCAGCCGCCATTTGAAACGTACCGAAGTGCATGCCGATGCTGGGGGGCGACTGCAGATCGAGATGGGCCCGCACCGCGTCCTCGGGATTCATGTGAACGGCGGACATGAACCAGCGCGGCTCATAGGCGCCAATCGGCAGCAGCGCAAGGTCAATGGCGCCAAGGCGGCGGGGAATGTCGGCGAAGAATGGCGCATACGCGCTATCGCCCGCGAAGTAGATGCGCTCGCCGCCCGCGTCGATCATGAATCCTCCCCACAAGGCCCGGTTGCGATCGTGCAAGCCTCGAGCCGAGAAATGTCGCGCCGGCGTCATGGTGACCGGCATGGGCGTGGTCGTGGCGGATTGCCACCAGTCGAGCTCTTCGACGCGGCGCAGCCCGGTCGATCGCAACAGCGGCGCGTTGCCGAGCGGCGTGACAACGAGCGGGTCGTGGCGCTTGGCGATCCTCGCCAGCGTTTTCAGATCGCAATGATCGTAGTGATTGTGACTGAGGAGCACGATCGCAATCGGCGGCAACGCGTCGAACGGGATGCCCGGCGCGCGCACCCGGCGGGGCCCGGCAAGGTTCCACGGACCGGCGCGCATCGAGTACATCGGATCCGTCAGGATATTCCCGAACTCAGTCTGAATCAGAAACGTGGCGTGACCGATGAACGTGACGACCGCGCTCGAACCACGAACCGGGACGGCGCCCGGAGACTCGTCGATCCACGCCGGCCACTTCGTCCGCGGCGACGACAACATGCGCGGCAGCGCCGTCAGGGGCGGAGGCGCGGCGACGGCGGGATTGAAGAATCGGCGGCCGTCGAAATGATCGCTGAGATCGGACATCGGGAAGTTACCAGAGCACCTTGACGGACTTGGAGGCAGCGATGACGGTGTCGCGAGTGATGAGCGGCAGGCCGAGGACCTGCGCGGCCGCGACGATCAGCGCGTCCCAGGGGTCGCGATTGAAGCGCCAGGCATCAGCCGCGAACACCTGGGCCGGCGATAACTCAAACGCCTGAAACGCGGGATTCAGGAACAGCTCCCTGAAGAACGCTTCCGGCGTCTGATTCAGATCGATGCGTCCTGCGCGGACGAGCAACGTCACCTCCATGAGGACGGCCATCGGCACGTAAACAACGGAGAGGCCGTCCTGGGCCGCTCGAAAATGGGCGGCTGCCTTCGCACCCAGTGCCCGACCGCCGGCGATGTGCAGCAGAAGCGCGTGGGTATCGGTGACAGCGGAATCCGCGTCAGCCACGCGAGTTGCCTCTGCGCTTCCGCTTCGGCTTTGCGGAGCGATCCTCGTTGGCCATGGACTGCGCCGATAGCCACTCGTTCCAGTACGCCTTTACGAATTCGTCGGCTTTCAGCAACTCTGGATCGTCCTTCAAGTCGATCGTGCCCACCAGGCTGGGCCACGGTCTCGGGACGGCCTTGCCATTCATCCGGGCCTCGGTCACCAACTGGTCCAGCGCCTCGCTGACGTTGTTCGACGACGACATCCGCGCGCGCGCCTTCAACCACAGCACGTTGCTCTCGTCGAGGGTGACCGAGATGGCCTTCTTCGGCATACTATAAACATAATATCATGGCGGCTTCCGCATGCCGCCGCCCTCGCCGATCGCAATGCGATACCATGGCCTCATGCGCCGGATCGCTTTCCTGCTCGCATTGCTCAGCGGCGTTGCCATCGTCGCCGCTCCCCTCTCGGCGCAGAATCCCGCTCGCATCATCGCGATTGGCGACATTCACGGCAGCATCGACAGCTTCACGTCGATCCTCAAGGTCGCCGGGTTAATCGACGGCAGCAACAAATGGATCGGCGGCAAGACGCAGCTGATGCAGACCGGCGACTACATGGACCGCGGTGAGAATACGCGCGCGGTGCTGGACCTGCTGATGGCGCTCGAACCCCAGGCCAAAGAGGCCGGCGGCCGCGCCGTTTCGCTGCTCGGCAATCACGAGGTCATGAACCTGATCGGCGAGACGCGCGATGCGACGCGCGAGATCTTCGCGACGTTCGCCGACGCCAATTCCGAGAAGAAGCGCCAGGAGGCGTGGGACAACTACGCGAAGCTGGCGGCGCAGAAGAAAGATCGCGGTGAACCCGTCCCCTCCGTCTACGCCCAGACGAAGGAAGCGTGGTTGACGACACATCCGGCCGGGTATGCGGAATACAAGGAAGCGCTCTCGCCGCGCGGCAAATACGGGGCCTGGCTGCGCAGCAAGCCGATGGTCATGGTGCTGAACGACAACATCTTCATGCACGCCGGCATCAATCCCGGGAACGCGCCGTCGAAACTCGACGACCTCAACGCGCAAGTGCGCGACGAGATCAAGCGGATGGATCAGTTCGTCGACAAGCTGATCGAATTGAAGCTCGCCTCGCGCGAATTCACGCTGCAGGAAATCCTGCAGGTCGCCTCGGGCGAAATCGGCCTCGCCAACGCGCGCATCGCGGCAGCGAAGGCGGAAGGCAAGGAGCCGGACAACAAGAAGTTGAATGTCCCGCTGCTGATGGAAGCCCAGGAAATCCTGAAGGTCGACTCGTGGGTGTCGATCAATCCGGAAGGCGCGCTGTGGTATCGCGGCCTGTCGACGGTGAAGGACGATCCCGCGGGCGGGCCGTTCGCGGTGTTGCTGCAGAAATACGGCGCGAAGCGGTTCGTGACCGGCCACACCCCGCAGGCGGGGCGATCGATCACGGTCCGCTTCGGCGGCCGCGCGGTGTTAATCGATACCGGGATGCTGACGGCGGTCTATCGGGGACGGGCGTCGGCGTTGGAAATTCTCGGCGACAGCCTTAACGCCTACTACGAAGACGGGAAAGTTACGCTCCAGTGAGCCACTTCACCGTTTCGCGCAGGCCTTCTTCCAGGCCCACCGTCGGCTTGTAACCCAGCAGCTTCCCCGCTTTCGAAATGTCGGCCTGCGAATCGCGCACGTCACCGGCGCGCGCCTCTTTGTAGATCGGCTCGACGTTCGACCCGAAGATCTTCTTCAACGTCTCGAGCAACTGGTTGAGCGAGATCCGGCTGTTGGTGGCGACGTTGAACACCTCGCCGCCCACGCCTGGCGTCTCGGCCGCGCGCAGCACCCCATCCACGACGTTGGTCACAAAGGTGAAGTCGCGGGTCTGGCCGCCGTCGCCGTAGATCACCGGCCGCGTGCCTTCGTGCAGCGCCTTGATGAACAGCGAGATGACGCCCGAGTACGGCGAGCCTGGATCCTGGCGCGGGCCAAAGACGTTGAAATACCGCGTCGTCACGGTCTCGAATCCGTAGAGGCGCGTGAACATCTGCCCGTACTGCTCGCTGGTCAGCTTCTGCAGCGCATATGGCGACAACGGATTGGTCGGCATCGTCTCGGTCTTCGGCAGCACCTCGGTGTCGCCGTAGACCGACGACGATCCGGCGAAGACGAGGCGCTTGACGCCGGCGTCGCGCGAGGCGAGCAGCATCTGCAGCATGCCGTCGACGTTGGCGCGATGCGATTCGAGCGGATGCGCGACCGATCGGGGCACCGAGGGAATTGCCGCCTGGTGGATGACGTAGTCCATGCCGGCGACCACGCGCGTGGCCACCGCTTGATCGGCAACATCGCCTTCGACGAACTCCACACCGTCGCGAATGTTGCGCTGATAGCCGGTGACGAAGTTGTCGACGACGCGGACGCGGTGGCCGCGTTTGACGAGCGCTTCCGAGATGTGTGAGCCGATGAAACCGGCGCCGCCGGTGACGAGGTAATTAGCCAATCAGCAATCCGATATCAGAAATCCCAAATCGTTAAGTGCCGCAGTGAGCCTGTAAGCCGAATTCTGTCCGCCTTCGCCCTTGCGGGCTCCGGCGCGACGATCATTCCTCTAGTCCCGACATTACTGGCGGGATCGAGCAACCTACCCGGAGACGCGGACGGGCCGTCCGATCAGTCTCCCTATTTGGTCTTGCTCCGTGCGGGGTTTGGCCTGCCACGTCTGTTACCAGCCGCGCGGTGGGCTCTTACCCCACCATTTCACCCTTACCCACCTTCGCTCTTACGAGCTCCGGCGAGGCGGTATATTTTCTGTGCCACTTTCCGTCGGGTTGCCCCGCCCGGGTGTTACCCGGCGCACTGCCCTGCGGAGTTCGGACTTTCCTCTCCCGTGAGCACTTCATCCGCCTTCACCCTTGCAGGCGACGGCGAGGTGGTTACTCCCGGCAGCGATCGCCCGGCTCACTGCGGCGTTATCCGTCTTTCTCCTGCGAAATCTGGTACTGCTCCAGCTTTTTATACAAATTACTTCTCGGCGTATCGATCACTTCCGCCGTTTTCGAGATGTTCCATCCATTCTCTCTCAACTTGGCCACCAGATACGCGCGTTCGGAGCCGGACTTGAACTCCTGCAGCGTCGGCGCCTGCATCCAGGACTGCTCCGACGCGCTGACGCTGATCTCGCCGGAGCCGGCGGTCAGGATCGGCGCGTCGCCGCGCAGCACGCCGCCCTCGGGAATGTCCTTCGCGTCGATCGCGTCGCCGCCGGTCATGATGACCAGGCGCTCGACGAAGTTGCGCAGCTCGCGGATATTGCCGCGCCAGTGCTGCTGCTTCAACTTCTCCATCGCCGTCGCGGTGAAGGTCTTGCGGTGGAAATTGTTGTCGCGCGCGAACAGGTCCGCGAAGTGACGGACCAGCGCCGGGATGTCGTCGCGGCGATCGCGCAACGCCGGCACGTGGATCGGCACGACGTTCAGGCGATAGAACAGGTCTTCGCGAAACGTATTCTTGTCGATCTCTTCTTCGAGATTCTTGTTGGTCGCGGCAATCACGCGCACGTCGACCTTGATGACGCGGTTGCTGCCAAGGCGTTCGAGCTCCTGCTCCTGCAGCACGCGCAACACCTTGGCCTGCGTCTTCAAGCTCATGTCGCCGATTTCGTCGAGGAAGATCGTGCCCTTGTCGGCCTGCTCGAACTTGCCGATCTGCCGATCGGTCGCGCCCGTAAACGAGCCCTTTTCGTGTCCGAACAGCTCCGACTCGATCAGCTCATCGGGAATCGCGGCGCAGTTGACCTGCACGAACGGGCCGTCGCGGCGCAGGCTTTCGCGATGAATCGCGCGCGCGACCAGTTCCTTGCCGACGCCGCTCTCGCCCCAGATCAACACCGTGGCGTTGGTCGGCGCCGCCTTTTGAATCGCGCTTCGCACCGCGGCCAGCGTCGGCGAGTCACCGATGATCTGGTATTTCTTCTCGGCGTCGCGGCGGTAGCTCTTGTTCTCGGTCTTCAGGCGGCGCGTATCGACGGCGTTGCGGACCGTGACCAGCACGCGCTCGCGCTCGAGCGGTTTCTCGATGAAGTCGAAGGCGCCGAGCCGCGTCGCTTCCACGGCGGTGGTGATATCGGCGTGGCCGGAGATGACGACGATCGGCGTGACTTCCACCAGGTGCCGCAGCTTCTGCAGGACTTCGAGGCCGTCCATGCCCGGCATCTTGATGTCGAGGAACACCAGGTCCGGCGCTTCGCGCTCGACCAGCTTGACGCCTTCTTCGCCGGTCGCCGCCAGCATCACGTCGTAGCCGTCGTACTCGAGGGTCATCTTCAACGAGTCGCGAATCGCCAACTCGTCGTCGACCACGAGGATACGTGGTTTCACCGAGACTCCGTGCGGACGGTGCGGATCGCGCGCTGGTCGAGCTCGGGTTCGTAGAGATATACGGCGAGCACATCGCCCGGCCGTGCGGCGCCGACGATGCGGCGGAAGCCGGCGACGGAATTCACCGGCTGGCGATTGATCTCGAGGATGATCGAGCCGCGCTCGATGCCGCCGTCATAGGCCACCGACAACGGTTCGACACGCTGCACCAGCAAGCCGGTCATGCCGGCGGGAATGTTGAAGCGATGCGCGTTGCTGTCGTCGATCTCGATCAGGCTCAGGCCCAGCTCGCCGGGACCGGTGCGCTGGACCGATCGTTCGGCGGTCGTGGTCGTGCGGTCGGCCTGCTGCTGGGGGCGCTCGGCGAGCTTGATCGACGCCACGTGGGTGCGGCCGTCGCGCACGTATTCCAGGCGCGCCGAACTTCCCGGCTGCCGCTCGGCGATTTCACGGATCAGGCGATCGTGCGTCTTGACGGCTTCGCCATCCACCGAGACGATGACGTCGTAGGGGCGAAGACCGACGCGCGCACCCGGCGAGCCCGGCGTCACGTCCTGGACCAGCGCGCCGTCGCCGCGCGACAGCTTCAGCGACGCCTGCAAATCCGGATCGACATCCCGAAGCGTGACGCCGATATAGCCGCGTTCGACCTTGCCGATCGTCTTCAACTGCTTCAAGACCGATCGCGCCTGGTTGATCGGCACCGCGAAGCCGATGTTGCTCGCCTGGCGGCTGACCGCGGAGTTGATCCCAATCACCTGGCCGCGCGAATTAATCAACGGGCCGCCGCTGTTGCCGAAGCTGATCGCCGCGTCGGTCTGGATGTAGTTGTCGAGGCTCGGATCGAACAGCTTGCGGCCGATGAAGCTGACCACGCCGACGGTGACCGTGTGTTCGTAGGCCAGCGGGTTGCCGATCGCGCAGACCCACTCGCCGACGCGCAGCTTCGAGGAGTCGCCCAGCGGGGCATTCGGGAACGGGCCCGGTCCGGAGACCTTGATCAAGGCGATGTCGGTGTCGGGATCGGAACCCACCACTTCCGCGCGGAGCGTCCGGCCGTCGGCCAGCTTCACCGTGAGGCGCTCGGCGCCTTCGATGACGTGGTGATTGGTCAGGATGCTGCCGTCAGGATCGATCAGGAAGCCCGTGCCGGTGCCACGGCGGGGCGCGTCGTTCGAGGGCCGGCTCTGGTCGAACGGATCGTCCGGACCCCGGCGCGCGCCTTCTTCGATCAGGGCACGGGCGCGGCGGCCGCGTGCGGTGGCGTCGATGTTGACCACCGCGGGATTCAACCGCGCCGCGATGTCGGCGAAATTCAGGGGCCCATTCGCCGCCGGCCGCGGGTCGACGATCTCCGTGATCGCCGCCACGCCATTGCTCGACGCCGCCGCCGGATGCCGGTCGGCCGCCGGCTGGGCCGATCGAGGCATCGTCAGCAGCAAGCCGACCAGCACACCAATGATGCCGGTGAGCGTCGCCGTGGTGATCGCGAAGAGCCGGGTCATGCGTCCTTCATTATAAGTGCCAGAAAGCCGGCCTCATCGAGCGTCTCGATGCCCAATGCGCGCGCTTTCTCGGACTTACTCGCGCCAGGATCGGCGCCGACAATCAGCGCCGTCGTCTTTTTGCTCACCGAGCCGGTCACTTTTGCGCCGAGCGCTTCGAGCCTGGCCTGAGCGTCTTCGCGCGACATGCCGGAGAGTTCACCGGTGATGACGTACGTCTTGCCGGCCAGCGGCTGCGGCCCGGCCGGGGGGCGCTTGGCTTCACCGATCAGCTTGAGACCGGCGGCGCGGAATGCCGCGATCAGCGCGCGATTGCCTGGCTCATCGAAGAAGCCGCGCACGGACGCGGCGAGCACGGGACCGATCTCGCGCACTTGTTCGAGTTCGCCGAGCGACGCGTTCTCGATGGCCTCGATCGACCCGAAATGATCGGCGAGGACTTGTGCGCCGCGTTCGCCGACGTGGCGAATGCCGAGGCCATAGAGCAGGCGCCACACGTCGTTGGCTTTCGACTTCTCGATCTCGCCGAGCACCTTGGCCGCGGACTTCTTCCCCATCCGTTCGAGATTCTCGAGCGTGGGCGCGTCCAGTTTATAGATGTCGGCGTAGCTCTTGATCAGGCCGGTCTCGCACAGCTGGCCGATCAGCGACTCGCCCATGCCCTCGATATTCATCGCGCCGCGCGACGCGAAGTGCTCGAGGCCGCGGCGGAGTTTCGACGGGCAGGAGCTGTTCTCGCAGCGCCACACGGCCTCGTCTTCGGGCTTCTGCAGCGCGCTGCCGCAGACCGGACACGCGGCCGGCATGACCCAGCGCGGCGTCGAGCGCCCCGGATCGGTGTCGACCGGACCGACCACCCGCGGAATCACGTCCCCGGCCTTCTCGATGATCACCAGTTCGCCCGGGCGAATGTCCTTGCGCAGAATGTCGTCGGGATTGTGCAGCGTCGCCATCGAGATCGTCGATCCGGCGACGACGGTCGGCTCGAGCATCGCGAACGGCGTCGCCGCACCGGTGCGGCCGATGTTGATCTCGATGCTGCGCAGCAGCGCCTGCTTGCGCTCGGCCGGAAACTTGAACGCCGTGGCCCAGCGCGGGAACTTCGAGGTGTAGCCAAGCTTGTCGCGGAGTGCCGGGTCGTTCAGCTTGATGACGACACCGTCGGTTTCGAAGGCCAGGCCGGCGCGCTTGTCGCGCCACTCCTCGCAGAACGCGATCACGCCGTCGATGCCGTCGCACTTCTTCCAGTGCGGCTCGACCGGCAATCCCCACCGGCCGAGATCGCGCAGCATCTCCGAATGTAGAGGCGGGTCTTCAGACCCGCCTACCAGCTGATACATCCACGCCGCGAGCCCGCGCTTCGCGACCAGCGCGGGATCAAGATTTCTCATCGTCCCCGCGGCGGTGTTCCGCGGATTCGCGTAGAGCGGCTCCCCCGCTTCTTCCTGCTCTTTGTTGATCCGCTCGAAGTTCTTCTTCGGCAGGTAGACTTCGCCGCGCACTTCGATGCGACCCTTCGGCCCACCGCGTAACGAGAGCGGGATCGCGCGCACCGTGCGCACGTTCTGCGTGACCTCTTCACCGCGCGTGCCGTCGCCACGCGTCGCGCCGCGCACCAGCCGCCCGTCCTGATAGGTCAGCGCCATGCTCAAGCCGTCGATCTTCAATTCCGCGACGTATTCAGGCGAGGCCTCGATCGCCAGGCCCTTCCTGACACGTTCATCGAAGGCGCGCAGATCGTCTTCGTCGTAGGCGTTGTCGAGACTGAGCATCGGCTGCAGGTGTTCGACGGTGGCGAACCCTTCGGCGGGTCGGCCGCCGACGCGCTGCGTGGGTGAATCGGGCGTGAGGAGATCGGGGTGCGCGGCTTCGAGCGCCTTGAGCTCGTTCATCAAGGCATCGAAGTCCGCGTCGGTGATTTCCGGCGCGGCCTGGACGTAATAGAGCTCCTCGTGACGCCGGATCTCGTGGCGAAGGTGCTCGACTCGCTGCGCAGGCGTCATGGCGGAAGGCCGTGGCGGGAGGCTGAAGACCGAAGGCTGAAGGCCTACCGATCTCTGAGCAGGACGAAGTCCGCGAGGCCCATCAAGGCTTCGCGTTCCTGGCTCGGCGCGAACAGCCGCAACTGGCGCTTGGCCGTCTCGCCGAATTCGACGGCGCGATTGTAGGCGTACTCGATCGAACGATGTTCGGCCATCAGGGCCTTGAGGCGCGCCCAGTTCTCGGGGGTGATGTCGCGATCGCGGACGGCGTTGCGGATCAAGTCGCTGGCTTCGAGCCCGCCATGGTTCAGCAGGTGAATCAGCGGCAGGGTGATCTTACCTTCGCGCAAATCGCCGCCGATCGGCTTGCCGAGCGCTTCGGCGGCGCCGGTGAAATCCAGCAAATCATCGACGAGCTGGAACATGGTGCCGAGGCTGAAGCCGTACTCGCGAAGCGCCTGTTCCTTCTCGGCGCCGACTTCGCCGAGGATGCCGCCGATCTGCGCGCAGCCGCCGAACAGGTAGGCCGTCTTGCGGCGAATGATCTCGAAGTGCTCGTCCTCGGTGAGATCGACCACGCCATTCTTGGTGAGCTGGTAGATCTCGCCTTCGATCATCCGGAGCGTGACGTCGCACAGCAGGCGCACGACATCGAGCGTGTCCTGGGTGAGCGCCATCGCCATCGACTTGATGTAAAGAAAGTCGCCGGCGAGCACCGTCACGTCGTTGCCCCACTGCGAATGCACGGCCTTGCGGCCGCGCCGCACGTCCGCGTCGTCAATGATGTCGTCGTGCACCAGGGTCGCGGTGTGGATGAACTCCACCACGGCGGCGTTCAGCACGGCCCGCGTGCCGGTATACCCGCACAGCCGCGCGCTCATGAGGAGCACGGCCGGGCGCACCCGCTTGCCGCCGCTCTTCAGGAGGTAATTGCCGATTTCAGGGATGACGTGGATCTGCGATTGGACCTGGCGTGCAAATTCGCGCTCGACCGCTTCTAGATCCTCGCGGACGGGCTCGAATAGCTGAATCAGGTCCGCCTGGGTCCGGGGTGCGGCGTTAGACACGTTTGTAGATCACACCATACCGTCCGCGTGGTGTCAAAAATAGTTTACGGACGGAACAGGCGGTCAAAATTTCGGTCGGTTTGCTCGCCGATGGCCGCGGCGCTGACGCCGCGGACCGCGGCCAGCTGGTCGACGACCCTGGCGACATAGGCCGGCTCGTTGCGCTTGCCGCGATGGGGAATTGGCGCCAGGTAGGGGCTATCGGTCTCCACCAGCAGCCGATCGTCCGGGGCAAACGCGGCGGATTGGCGCACCGTTTCGGCTTTCGGGAAGGTGACGACGCCTGGAATCGAGAGGAAGAATCCGGTCGCCAGCGCGCGTTCCGCCGCGGCCGGATCGCCGGTGAAGCAGTGAAACACGCCTCGCAGGCGGCCCTGCCCTTCCTCCGCGAGGATCCGCAACGTGTCGTCCTCGGCCTCCCGCGTGTGGATCACGATCGGCAGGTCGCGGCCGATGGCGAGCCGAATCTGCGCGCGAAACACGGCGTGCTGCACGTCGCGCGGCGAAAAATCGTAGTGATAGTCGAGACCAATCTCGCCGATCGCGCGCGCCGCGGGCAGCGCGTCGAGCCGCTCGGCCACCTTGTCGGCGGCCGCTTGGGGATTCGATTCAAACGCTACGGCGTGGTGCGGATGCACGCCAACCGCGAAGCGGCATTCGGGCCACGCGTTCAGGACTGCCGCCGTGCGCGCGATCTCCACGTCGTCTTCGGCGGCAAGAATGACGAGCGCGCGCGACACGCCGGCCGCGCGCGCGCGTTCAACGACGGCATCGAGATCGGCGACGAACTCTTCGCCGGCGATGTGGCAGTGACTGTCGGTCATAGCAGGCTAGCAGGCCAGCAGGCTAGCAGGCCAGCAGGCTAGCAGGCTAGCAGGCCAGCAGGCTAGCAGGCCAGCAGGCTAGCAGGCTAGCAGGCCAGCAGGCCAGCAGGCCAGCAGGCCATCAGGCCATCAGCGGACGCGGGTGCCCGGCGGTGCGGGTTCTGAGTTCAGCACGAATGCCGGGCCCGTCTCGCCACTCGCGGCGAGGACCATGCCCTGCGACTCGAGGCCCATCATCTTGCGCGGCGCGAGATTCGCCACGATGACGATCGACTTGCCGACCAACGCTTCGGGTTCGTACGACTCCGCGAGCCCCGCAAGAATCGTCCGCGGCTCGGCCTCACCGGCGTCCACCTTGAGCTTCAGCAGGCGCTGCGACTTCGGCATGCGCTCGGCTTCGAGGACCTTCGCGGTCTTCAACTCGATCTTCGCGAAGTCGTCGATGGAGATGAACGCTGGTTGGGTAGATGGGGCTGGGGGGGCTGGTTGGGCCGGTGGGGGAACCGGACCGGCTTGAGTCGCCGCATTCGCCTGGCTCACGTCGCCAACCTTTCCCGCCTCACCCGCCTGACCTGCCCCACCCGCCTTGTTCTCTTCCGTCACAATCACTCCCTTTTCCGCTTCGATGCGGGGCCACAGCGCGCCCGCATTCAAGATCTGTTTCTCTCCCGACGTTCGCCACGCGGTATCGGTGTCGAGCCGTCGCTCCTTCATCGCGCGGTCGTCGCCGAGCCGGCGCAGGATCTCCGTCGCTGACCCCGGCATGATCGGCGCCAGCAGCGTCGCCGCCACGCGCACCGCTTCCGAGGTGTCGGCGAGGACGCCGTTCAGTTGATCGGCCTTTGCCGGATCCTTCGCCAGGGCCCACGGCTGCGTTTCAGCGATGTAGTTATTCGCCGCGCTCACCAGCCTGAACGCCGCGGCGGCGCCGTCGTGCAGCGCGTGCACGTCCATCGCCTTGCGATAGGACGCGACCGCGTCCGCCGCGATGCCGGCCAACGCCCCTCCGCCGGTCGACCGAATCCGTCCCTGCTGATACCGCTCGGTCATCGACGCGACGCGATTCACCAGGTTGCCCAGATTGTTGGCCAGGTCGGCGTTGTACTTTTCTTCGAAGCGCTCCCAGGTGAAGTCGCCATCACCACCGTAGGGAATCTCCTTCGAGAGGTATAAACGCAACGGATCCGGCCCGAAGCGATCGGCCGCCTCGAGGGGATCGACGATGTTCCCCATCGTCTTGCTCATGCGCTCGCCCTTGAAATACACCCAGCCATGGCCGAACACCTGCGCCGGCAACGGCAGGCGCGCGCTCATCAACATCGCCGGCCAGATCACGCAGTGGAAGCGCGTGATGTCCTTGCCGACGACATGCAGATTCGCCGGCCACCATTGCTTGAACTGTTCGTCGTCCCAGCCGTAGCCCACCGCCGCCGCGTAGTTGATCAAGGCGTCGAACCACACGTAGACGACGCTCGTCGGATCGAACGGCACCGGGATGCCCCACGACTGTCCGGCGCGGCTCATCGAGATGTCTTCGAGACCGCCCTCCACCAGCCGCAGGATCTCGTTGCGGCGAATCTCCGGTTCAATGAACGACGGGTGGTCGGCGTACAGCTTCAGGAGCGGTTGCTGATATTTCGAGAGGCGGAAGAACCAGTTCTTTTCGCGAATCCATTGCGGCTTGGTCTTGTGGATCGGACACAGGCCGTCGACCAGGTCTTTCTCCGGCTTGAACGATTCACAGCCCTCGCAGTACCACCCTTCGTACGACCCCTCGTAGATGTCGCCGTTGTCCAGGCAGGCTTGCGCCATCTTCTGGACCGCCGGGAAGTGCCGCCTGCGATCGGTGGTGCGAATGAAATCGTCGAACGACAGGTCGAGGCGTTTCCACACCTCGCGGAACACCTGCTCCATCTCGTCGCAATACGCGAGCGGATCTTTCCCCTGCTCGGCCGCCTTGCGGAAGACGTTCTGCGAGTGCTCGTCGTTCCCCATCAGGAAATGGGTCTGGTACCCGGCCAGGCGGCGATACCGCGCGATGATGTCGGCGGTGATCTTTTCGTACGCCGTGCCGAGGTGAGGCTTGCTGTTGACGAAATCGATCGCGGTTGTGAGGAAAAACTTCATCGTTCGAGCCACGCCTTGTGTGCGAGCGCCTGCGCGTCCTTGATTGGGATGCCACGCTCGGCGGAAAGTTTCGCCAGATCTTCGAATTCCGGCTGTGCGTTGAGAATCTGGCCGTCGCGGCCGGCCACCTTGAAGCGCACCGGCCCCAGGCTGGTGACGACCGTCACCATTTCACGATCGAGACAATCGCGCGACAGCTCCTGGTGCCGGATGCCGATGGTCGTCGATTCGCGGAACACGATCTCCGTCATGGTGCCGCGATCGGCCGGCTTCGCCACGATCGTCATCAAGGTGCCGGGCCGATTCTTCTTCATCTGCACGGCCGAGTAAAACACCTCGAGCGCGCCAGCCGCATACAGCTTATCCATCAGCACCCCGAAGATCTGCGGGTTCATGTCGTCGATCTCGCATTCGAGGACCGTGACCCGCATCGATCGCGCGGCGGGGGCTGAAGCCCCCGCCCTCCACACGTCCGCAGCTTCGCCAACCAGCACCCTGACCACATTGGGAGTTTCCGTCAGCTCGCGATCGCCGGCGCCGTAGCCCACCTTTTTGATCGTCATCGCCGGCATGGGGCCAAACTCGTCGGCGTACTCCGTCAAGATCAGCGCGCCGGTTGGCGTCAGCAGTTCCGCCTGGATGCCGCTGGAATACACCGGGGCCTCGCCCAGCAACGACACCGTCGCCGGCGCGGGCACCGGGAACACGCCGTGCGCCGACTTGACCATGCCGCCGCCGACGTTGAGCGGTGACACCACGATGCGATCGGCCTTGAACCACTCGAGCGCGAACACGGCGCCGACGATGTCGATGATCGAGTCGAGCGCGCCGACTTCGTGGAGGTGCACCTGCTCGATCGACATCCCATGGATGGCGGCTTCCACTTCGCCCAGCCGGCGAAACATCTTGATCGCCTTCGCCTGGCCGGCCTCACTCAAGGCCGACCGCTCGATCGCCGCGAAGATCTGGTTCAAGTGGTAATGCCTGTGACGATCGCCGCTGTCGCCGGCCGGCGCATGCGCGTGTTCATGGACGCGGAATTTCGCCGCCGTGACGCCGGTCTTGATGACGCGATCGACCGACACGTCCCAGCCCTCCACCGCGAGGCTGCCCAGGGCGCGCTGCAATTCGTCGAACGGCAATCCGGCATCGAGCAGCGCGCCGAGGATCATGTCCCCCGCCGCGCCGGCGAAGCAATCAAAGTAGAGGATCTTCATTGAAGCCCTCCGCCTTGAAGCTGTAAAACGTCGTCCCGCCCAGGATGATGTGGTCCATCAATTCAATTCCGATCAGCCGGCCAGCCAGGTAGAGCCGCTTGGTGATAATGCGATCCGCCACGCTTGGCACCGGATCGCCGGACGGGTGGTTATGAAAGGCCACCACGAACGACGCCGACGCGAGCATCGCGACCCGGAACAGGTCCCGCGGGTGCGACACGCTCGCCTCCACGGTGCCCGTCGACAGGATCACGCTGCGAATCACCCGCTGCTTCTGGTCGAGCAGCATTACGCCAAACCGCTCGACTGCAAATCCCGCATACCGCGGCGCAAGGTAGTCGACCAGATCCCGGGTCGACAACATCTGCGGCCGATCGCCACGGTCCCCGAACATCGTGCGGCGTCCCAGTTCGATCGCCGCGAGCAATCGTGCCGCCCGCGACTCGCCGACACCCGGCACGCGGCATAACTCGTCGAGACCGATGCGCAACAGCCCCTGCGTTTCGCCCGCGGCCTGAATCACGTCCTGGGCCACCAGCAACGCACCGCGGGCCCGCGTCCCCGAACCGAGCACCAGCGCGATCAGCTCGTTGTCGCCCAGGGCCTCGGCACCGACGCGCGCCAGTTTCTCGCGCGGCCGATCCACTGCCGCCACGGTTGCCATCGCGCCGGACCCTCCATGGTAGCTGATTGACGCGTGTTGTGGCGCCTGCGCGCGACGCCGCACACGTGCGGCTGTCGTATACTCGTCCGACATGTTTCGTGTGGCTCGCCGGCTGGCTTTCATCCTCACCATCCTCTCTGCCGGTTGCGCCACTCCCCCCGACAAGGAAATGAACCAGGCGCAGGGCGCGATCGATGCGGCCCGTGCCGCCGGCGCCGATAAATTCGCCACCGCCGAACTCACCGCCGCCACCGACGCGCTCAAGCGATCGGAAGAGGCCGTGGCCGGCGGCGATTACCGCCAGGCCCTGAACCACGCGATCGACAGCCGCGAGCGCGCGCAAAACGCCGCGAAGCTGGCGGTCGATGGCCGCGCCGATGCGCGCGGCCACGCGGAGCGCGCGATCGCCGAAGTCGCCACCCTGTTGACCCAGGCGCAAACGCAACTGAAGAGCGGCGAGTTCGCGCGGCTGAATGCCAGGGCGTTGCGGGCGCCCCATGCCACCGTCGCCGCGTCGGAAAAACGGGTGCAAGAAGCGCGCGCGGCGCTGAAGGCCGAGGATTATGCGGCGGTCACCAAGGCGTTAAACGGCGCCGCCGCTGAACTTCAGGCCGCTTTGGTGGAGATCGATTCGGCGCAGTCGGCGCGGCCGGCACCCCGAAAGCATTAGGGCTGGCGCCCTGCGATCGCGAAATCCGCGATCACCGCCGGGTCAGATGTGATCAGAAAGCGACGGCACCCAGTGCCCGTCGAACACGACTTCCGCCCACCCCGTCAGGTAGACCCCGTCGTCACGCCACTCCACGCGCTGCGTCCCGCCGGGCGCAATGACCTGGACGTCACGCTCGGCGCCGCCGTGTTCGATGGCGGAAATTGCCGACGCGCACGCACCCGTCCCCGACGCATGCGTCGGTCCGACGCCGCGTTCCCAGATCAGAATACGCACGCGGTCCGGCGCCTCGACCACGGCGAATTCGACATTGGTGCCTTCGGAAAATCGCGGATGCGTGGAGAGCGCCGGCCCCAGGCGATGGAAGCGCGCGAGATCCGGCAGTTCCTTCACCAGTGCGACGCACTGTGGATTGCCGATCGCCAGGGTCGTAACGGTCAGCGTTTCGCCGCCAGCCTCGAGCCGTTCCTGGAAGACGCGCTCGGGATGCCCCATGGCGGCGCGGAAGGTAAAACGGCCGCCCTCGCGACTGATTAACGCCAGCGATTTCCACCCGGCCTGGGTATCGACCCGCACTTCGGTGATCGGCGAGGATCGCGCTTGCTCGCGACGAAACATCACCAGTGCCGCGAGACACCGCAAGCCGTTGCCGGACAACTCCGACGGGCTGCCGTCGGCATTGATCAACCGCATCTGCGCGGTGCCGTCCGGAGCAATCGTGTAGTAAATGACGCCGTCGGCGCCGAGACCGGTGTGCCGCTCGCACAACCGCCGCGACAACACGTCGAGCTTCAGGCCTTCAACCTGCTCCGCGGGGACAAACAGGAAGTCATTGCCGTAAGCATGGGCTTTCGATACAGAAAGCATCGTCTGATGACTCCAGCGGCCGACAGGTGATTAGGGGATCTTGAAGGCGTTGAAGACCCAGGTGACGCCGGCCGAAAAGCCAATTTCCGGATCGCGCGGCGTCAGTCCGAGCAAAACGCCGCCGTCGACCCGCACGCCCGATGCGGTGTAGCGCGCACCGAACCGCATCAGGCCCCGATCCTCGGCGCCCGGCGTCACGATGTTCGCGAAGTTGGCGCGGCCCACGAATTCGCCGACGATTTCCGCGGCGGGACTAATCGCGCGCGCCACCGACAGGCTGTACGACAGCAGGTCGTCCTGCGCCGCCGGCACGGTCGGATTGCCGAGGATCAAGAACCCCACGTTGCCGACGACGCGCACGGACTGGATGGTCTTGCCGATCGACAACGACGTGCTGAAGTCCTGCGTGTCCTTGCCGAGGCCGCGTTCGTTGCTGGCATTCGGCAAGCGTGTTGAAAAGCGGAACCCGATTGCCGGGCGGCCGGCCGATTCGGGCACGAGGCGGACCTTCATGCCGATGTTGAGGTCCTCGACATCGGCGGTGCTGTTGGAATCCAGCCGCAGCAGGCTGGAGAACGGCGCGAACGCGACTTGCTCGGTGATGTTGAGCCGCTGATACAGGCCGGCGTCGAGCTGGATCTCCGCGATCGAACTGACGCCGATACAGACGCCAATCGCCGGCGCCGTCAGCAGATTGCCGCGCAGTCCCGACACCGGATAGTAGGCGTCGCGCTTGTAGTCAACACCGGCCTCGAGCAGGATGCGGCCGGCGCCGATCGTTTCGGGATCTTCGGTCTGCAGGGGACGCTGCTGGGCGAGTGCCGGCCCTGCCAGTCCCAGCAGTGCCAGCGCGAATACGAATCGACGCATCATGGATTAAAACGTCTTTCTGCTATCGAGAAGAATAGTCACGGGCCCGTCGTTGACGAGGGCGACGCGCATCATCGCCTGGAACTCCCCGGTCGCCACCCCGAGCCCACTGGTCTTCAATTCTCGCACGACATCTTCATAGAGCGCCCGCGCAATCTGCGGCGGCGCGGCGCTCGCGAACGAGGGCCGCCGGCCGTTGCGCGCATCGCCCGAGAGCGTGAACTGCGACACCACGAGCACGCCGCCCTGGCGATCGAGGACCGAGAGGTTCATCTTCCCCGCGTCATCGGCAAAGATCCGCAGGTCGCGAATCTTGGTGGCGATGTACTGCACGTCAGTGGGGCCATCGCCCGCCTCGACGCCAAGCAGGACCAGCAGGCCGGCCGCGATCTCACCGGTGACGCGGTCGTCGACCGTCACGCGCGCCGAGGTGACTCGTTGAACGACAGCTCGCATCGAGGTTCGGTGAGCGCGGACTACTGCGGCCGGTTGATCAGCAGCGGAATCAACGCCGGCTCCGGCGGCAGCGTCTCCGCAATGTCGGCGACGGGATTCAACCGCCGGTCGAGCAGGTGGCGGGGCCGGACATTGCCGAGGGCCTTGATCATCGACGACTTGACGTTGGGATGCTCGCGTTCGAGATCCATGATCAAGCGCTTGATGCGCTGGCGCTGCAGGCTCAGGTCGCCGCAGGCCGGGCAACAGCAGCCGATGATCGGCAGCGCGCGTTCCAGGCAGTAGGCGCGGGCTTCGGCTTCGGTCACGTAGACGAGCGGGCGGATGACGACGTGTTCGCCGTTATCGGAGGTCAGCCGCGCCGGCATCGCCTTCAGGGCGCCGGCGAAGAACAGGTTCAGCAGCACGGTCTCGACAAAATCGTCGAGGTGATGGCCGAGCGCGATCTTGGTGGCGCCGGTCTTCTTGGCGAGGCGATACAACACACCGCGGCGCAGTCGCGCGCACAGCGAGCAGGGCGTGTCGCTGCTGTCCAGCTTGTCGTCGATCACCGCGCCGATCGAGGTGTGTTCGCTGTGAAAGTCCCAGCCGCGTTCCCGGCAGGCAGCCGCCACCTGGGTGTGTTGATAGCCTTCGTAACCCGAGTCGACGTTGACGGCGACGATCGAGAAATCAATCGGGGCGCGCTTCTGGAGGACATCCAGGATCTGGATCAGCGCCCAACTGTCCTTGCCGCCCGACAACCCGACCATGATCCGATCGCCGTCTTCAAGCAGGTTGAAGTCGGTGATCGCCTGCGTCGTTTTCTTGGCGATGCGTTGTTCGAGCGGCGACCGATAGCCCACGGGTGAATCTTAGCAGCCTTCAGCCTTCAGCCTTCAGCCTTCAGCTTTATACTTCTCTCCGGTGATTATCGGCGCCGAACGCAAGAACCTCCTGGCCGTCACGCTCGCATTTGCCGTGCTGACGTTCTTGATGGCTCTGCCGTTTTCACTGTCGCCGGGCCGCCTGGTGCTCGCCGACATGCCCGACACCCACCTCTATATCTGGACGCTCGCCTGGGATGCGTATGCGTTCCTGCATCATCCGCTCAGCATCTTCGACGCCAACATCTACTATCCGTATGCCAATACGCTCGCTTATTCCGAAAACCTGATCGGCAGCGCGTTTTTTGCCGCGCCGATCATCTGGCTGACCGGCGAGCCGGTGCTGGCGATGAACCTGGCCGCGCTCATCACCTGCATGTTGTGCGGCGTCGGTGCGTATGTGCTCGGCCGGAAGCTGCAGTTGAGCGTCGGCGCCGCCTTCATCTGCGGCGTCATCTTCGCGTTCGCACCGCCGCGATTCTTCCGCATGGGCCAGGTGCACATGACCGCGGTGCAATGGATTCCCTTCTCTCTGGCGTACCTCCATAGCTACCTGGATCACGGGCGTCGGCGGGATCTACTGCTGGCGATTGGATTGTTCTCCTTGCAGGCACTCACCAGCGGCCATGGCGCGGCCTATCTATTCCTCGCCACCGTGGGTCTGCTCGCGTGGCGGCTGGCGTTCGGGACGCCGCTTGCCCTGCGGCAACGCCTTCGCGATGTCGGCGTGGCCGGCGCATACCTGCTCGCGCCGGCGGTGTGGGTGATGTTGCCGTACCGCATCGCGCAGACCGACGCCGGCTTACGACGCTCCTTCATCGCGCAGTCGATGCCCGGGCCCGAAAGTTGGCTGGCTACACCGGCGCGCTTCGACGCGTACATGATCGGGCAACTATGGGGTCCCGTGACGAAAGAGGCGGAGGCGTATCTCTTTCCCGGCATCCTCGTCCTCCTGCTGGCCGCGGTGGCGCTGGTCAGCGAGCCCGCGCGCAACCGGCTGCGCGACAATGCCGTCATCTTCTACCTGCTGGTCGCCATCGCCTCGACGATGATGTTCATCGATCGGCCGATCGAGATCTGGCGTTACGTCTATTGGCTGCCGGGGCTCAACTTCATTCGCGTGCCGTCGCGGTTCATCATTCTCACGATGCTCGCACTCTCAGTGCTGGCGGGTTTCGGCGCCGATCGCATCGCTTCGCGGCTGCCGGGCAGGGCGAAGATCATCGTCAGCGTCCTGATCGCCGGTCTATTGCTCGGGGAGTACTCCAGCTATCCCTTCGCCGGCGTGCCATACACGCTGGATATCCCGGCGATCGATCGCTGGCTCGATACCCGGCCGAAACCGTTCGTCGTCGCCGAAGTGCCGGTGCCGAGCCCGGGGAACCTCGGGGCATTCGAGCGCCAGCAAACGCAGTCGATGCTGCACGCCACCGCGCACTGGCAGAAGACCGTTCATGGCTACAGCGGCATTCGCCGCCCGTTGCACGATCAGTTGTATCTGGACATGACGACCTTCCCCAACGAGCAGAGCCTCACGGCGCTGCGCGGCGTCGGCGTCACCTATGTCGTTGTCCACACCAATGAATTCGCGGCGCGCTGGCCCGCGGTGGACGCGCAGATCGGCCGCACGCCGTCACTCAAGCTCGAACACGTCGAGGGAGACGGGCGCGTCTACGCGCTGCTGGCGCCGAAATAACTAGGACTTGCCGTGCTTGCGGCGCCACTCGTCGGAGCCCTTGATCGCATCCGCGATCGACTGCCTGGCTTCCGCATCCGACTTCCCCTGAATGCGCGCCTTCATGTAGACGTCGAGAATCCACGTGCCGATGGCTTCGGCATCGACGCGATGCGCGTCCGGACTGTACAGCCCCCCCGGCCGCTGCAGGCCGTCGGTGGATCGATACAGATCGTCGACGAACGCCACCGCCGCGACCATTTCCTCCCGATGGCTTTGCATCTTGTCCATCGCGAGCCGTTCGACTTTGCTGGTGAGCTCGCGTGCGGATTGATCCCGCTCAGCCTTGAGGCTGCTGATCCTCATCTGCTGCCACACCAGCTGTCCGAGCATCAGCAGGATGACGAGCGCCATGAAGGTGTTGGTGGTGCGGAGCCGACTGAGCGCGCGAGCGTCGCCAGACGAGGGAGCGTCGGTCATGGCCGACATTTTCCTCCAGACAAATTGCCCCGCCAACTATTTCTATGGAAAATGTTCCGCGTCGGGCATGCGCACCCTCGACTCTCGATACTCGGTAAATTCCCTACCCCCGGGACGCGCCATCGCCCTGACGGCCATGGCTACGCTGTTAGCCGCCGCCGACTGGATTCCCGCGAACTCGTTCATCGATCCGGACTATCTCGAGTTCGGCCTTACGGTTGTGCTGGCGGGGTCCGCGATTGCGATCGCAATGCGCGATCGTCTCGATTCTCGCGCCATCCAGCGGGTCGCATTTCGCGTGTGCCTCCTGGCCATCACACTATTGATACTGGCGGCTGCGGGTGAAGTCGCGACCCGAATCATCTTCAGGAGCGTCACCACCAGCGCCGACAACGGCGGCTTCTTCTCGCGTCGATGGTTGCGCACGGATGCAATTCATCGGAACGCCGCCGGTTTCCGCGGACGCCCGTACACCGATGCGAAGGCGCCCGGCACCTATCGCATCGCCGTCGTCGGCGATTCCTTCACCTACGGCAACGGCATTCGACAAGAAGATCGCTTCTCCGATCGCCTGCAAGCGCAAATGCCTGCGCACATCGAAGTCCTGAATTTCGGTCAACCGGGTGCGAACACGCCGGAGCATCTCAAGCTGGTCCAGGAACTCCTGCCGCGCATCCATCCCGATTTCGTATTGCTGCAGTGGTATATCAACGACGTTGAAGACGACGATTCGGTGGCGCGCCCGACGTTTTCTCCGTTGATGCCGATCCGTCGCTGGCACAACTGGCTCAGCGAGGAATCGGCGCTGTATACCGTCGCCAACATGCAATGGGCGGAAACCCAGGTCACGCTGGGGAGCACCGTGTCGTATGAGTCGTATCTGAAGGCGCGCTTCGCAGATCCCAACAGCCACGACTCGCTGCTCGACCACCGGTTGCTGAATGAGTTGATCAACGCCTGCAAGAAGGCCGGCGTCAAGGTCGGCATCGTGTTGTTTCCCGATACCGCCGCGTCAATGGGCGCCGACTATCCGTTCGGGTATCTCCACGAACGGGTGCTGCAGACCTGCGATGCGCAGGGCCTGACGTGCATCGATCTCCGAAGTGATTTTTCGAGGATTAAGGAGCGCCAGTCGTTGTGGGCGAACCGGCTGGATCATCACCCGAGCGCGCGGGCGAATGCGATTGCCGCGGAACGAATTCTCGAAACGTACTCGAAAGACTGGGTGGCGTCACCTTCCCGGTGACGCCACCCAATGGACTTAGAAGTTTAAACTTTAAAGTTTAAACTTTAAACTTCTTAGAAGCGACCCGCGCCCGTCCAGCGTCCGGGTTCTTCTCCCGTGAACACGCGCCAGGTAAGGGTCGGCGCCGTGCCGCAATGCCCGCCCAGCATGTCCACCAGGTGCACTTCCGTCGAGCCCTGATCCGGACCCGCGCTGTAGTGATACGCGGCTTCGTCGCCCGCGGCGATCACCGCCACACCGCCGTTGTCGGCGGCGGTGCGAGTCGGCTTGGCGTTGTAGCCCCAGCGGCTATCGATGGCGCGGAAAGCGTCGATGACGCGATCCTGCCAGGGGTTGTTCACGTACTTCAGGCCGCGCGGGCACGAATCGCTCGCGTTGGAGAATCGCGCCAGAACGCTCTGCATATCCGGAAGCGGTAACCGCACGCCGGCCGGTGGATCGGCAGGGCGCGGACCCGAGGTCGTCGGGGTCGGCGAAGGAACCGTCGTGGCCGTCGCACCGGCGGTCGTGAACGCCATGACGTTCGACCACGGACCAACCGCATCGCCCAGTTCGGCGCGCACGCGCCAAAGCACGCGCTTGCTTGCCGTCAACGCGGGATCCACCGTGAACCGCGTCACGTTCGACGCATCGGTTGTGCCCATGCCGGTCACGAGAATGTTGGCGAACGTGTCGGAGTCGGCGACCTGGAATCGATGCGCCAGGGCCGCGCCGGTGACGAAGTTGCCCGAACTGGCGCGCGCCGCCAGGACCGGCGTCACGCTAATGTTGGTCGCCTCAAACAGTGGCGTCAGCGCGAGGGGCGCGTTCACCTTCAGGTTCGAGCCATCCGCATTCAACGCGCTCGCGCCACCCGCCACCGCACTCGGCGAGACCGGTGACTGCATTCCACTCTCACACGCCATCGCGCCGGCAGCACAAACCGCCAGTGCGAAAAACTTCATCTGGATTCGATAGTTCATAGATTCCCTCGGCATAACAGCTTGCTAGTTTATCGTAACTAGCCCCTCCGGACCTTAGTTTTTTGGAGGTAAATGCGCGTCGCATCAGGACTTGCAGGTGTTATCGTAATGGCCGACATGCGTCCTTTGAGCCGCCTGAGCGTGCTCGTTCCCATTTATAACGAGCGGGCGACGATCGAACGGCTGTTGAACGAAGTGGCAGCGGTTGAGACCGGGCTCGCGGTCGAGGTGCTGGCCTGCGACGACGGGTCGACCGACGGGACGCGCGAGATCCTGTCGAAACTGTCGCTGCCCGGCCTCAAAGTGATCTTCATGGACGACAACGTCGGCCGCGGCGGGGTGATCAAACATTTATGGTCGGTGGCGACCGGAGATGTAATCGTCCACCAGGACGCCGACCTCGAATACGACCCGCAGGATTACAAACCGCTCCTGGAGCCGCTTCGCGACGGCCGCGCCGATGTGGTGTACGGCAGCCGCTTCAAGGGATCGATCGAAGGCATGCGCTGGCTGAACCGCATGGGGAACCTGACGATGAGCGGCGCCGCGCGCGCGCTGTACGGCGTGCAGGTGTCGGACCTGATGACCTGCTACAAGATGTATCGGAGCGACTTGATTCACGGCCTGCGCATCGACGCCAACGGCTTTGATTTCGAAGCAGAATTCACGGCGCGCCTGGCGCAACGCGGGGCGCGCTTCGCCGAAGTGCCGGTCAGCTTCTCCGGCCGCACGTTTGAAGAAGGCAAGAAGATCCGCGCCTTTGACGCGGTCCGCGTGATGCGCGAATTGATCCGCTGTAAGGTGACTCCAGCCGCGCATGTCTAGTCCTGGCGAATCAATGGTCGGCGTGATCCTCGCGGCCGGCAAAGGCGCGCGGATGTATCCGTTCTCGGAGCGCAGCCCGAAGCCGATCCTGCCGATCCTCAATCGGCCGCTGCTCGCCCACCAGATCGAAGTGATGCGCGACTGTGGCATCTCCGACATTCACATCGTCGTCGGTCACCTGGGTTACCAGGTCGCGAGCGCGTTTGGCGACGGATCGAATTTCGGCGTGCGGATTCACTTTGTCGAACAAGAAAGCACGCTGGGCCTGGCGCATGCCGTCGGAGCGCTGGAATCGCGGATCCAGTTGCCGTTCCTGTTGATGCTCGGCGACATCTACTTTCACCTGAAGGCGCCGTTGCGGCCGCTGTGCGATCAAGTGTTGTCAGGCGAGGTGAACGCGAATCTCGTCAGCATGTACGAGCCGGATCCGGAAATGGTGCGTCGGAACTTCGTCATTCAGGCAGACGCCAACGGGCGCGTGCGGCGCGTGATCGAAAAGCCCCGCTATGTAAACAGCCAGCTCAAGGGCTGCGGCCTGTATGTCTTCGACCCGCACATTTTCGACGCCATCCGCCGCACGCCGCGCACGGCGCTGCGCGACGAATACGAAATCACCGACAGCATCCAGATCCTGATCGACGACGGCTACCTGACGCATCACCATCCGATCGTCGAACGCGACCTCAACCTCACCAAGCCGGCCGACCTGTTGACGATCAACCTGATCGAACTGGCGCGCAGCGGCCAGGCGAAGCTGGTCGATCCGACCGCGCAACTACCGGCCGGCACGCACGTGGAGCAAAGCGTCATCGGCAAGGGCGTGGTCGTCACGCATCCGATCCGCATCACCAACAGCGTGATCCTGCCGGGCGTCACCGTGACGGCCAGCACCGATCTCGATTCGGTCGTGATGGACGGCGAGCACACGGTCTATTGCCCCGGCGTGGCCGCGCAGGCCGCCGCGCAACTGCAGGGGTCCAACTCGGACAAGCGCGCATGACAGCGTGTTCGCACGCGCTCGTCACCGGCGGGGCCGGATTCATCGGATCCCATCTCACGCGCGCGCTGCTCGAGCAGGGCACGCGGGTCACGGTGCTCGACAACCTGTCGGTCGGCCGGCGTGATGCCGTCGCCGCCGGCGCGCGATTCGTCCACGGCGACGTGCGCGACGAGGCCGCCGTCGCCGACGCGCTGCGCGATGTCGACGCGGTGTTCCATCTCGCCGCGCAGGTGACCATCCGCGGCAGTTTCGATCGCTTCCAGGAAGATCTCGATACGAACGTGATGGGCACGGCGCGGTTGCTGCGCGCGGTGGATCCCGCCCTGGTGAAGTGGTTCACGCTGGCCTCGTCGATGGCGATCTATGCGGACGCTGATTCACCCGCGCCGATTGACGAATCACACCCGACTCGCCCGCTCTCCCCGTATGGTGTCGGCAAGCTCGCGGCAGAAGATGTGTCGAGCCAGGTGCTCGCGGCGCGCGGCATTCCCTTCACGGCAGTGCGGTATTTCAATACCTACGGTCCCGGCCAGGGTTACACGCCGTACGTCGGCGTGTTGACGATCTTCATCACCAAGTTGTTGCGCGGCGAGCCGATCACGATTTTCGGTGATGGCGAGCAGCAGCGCGACCTGGTGCATGTGCGGGATATCGTCGCCGGCACGATCGCCACGCCCGGACGCACGCCGGGCCGCTATAACCTCGGCACCGGCAAAGGGATAACCCTTAACCAGCTCGCATCGCTGGTGCTGGCGCGCCTGGCGCCAGGCCAACGGCCTCACCACGCCGACCCGCCAGGCGGCGAGCTGCGGTATTCGGTGGCGAACATCGACGCCGCTCGCCGGCATCTGGGCTACGCGCCGACACACTCACTCGAGCGGGATCTCGACGAGGTGATCGCCGCCGTGCGCGCGCGCGAAGGCGTTGCATAATGATCCGGATGGTAATTCCGCGTTGAGCGCGCGATCGCTGCTCTGGATCGGCGTGGGGCTCGTCGCCGCCACGATCGCGCTCGGCCTGCTCGCCGCGCATTGGGCCATCCCAGCTCGGCCGTTGACGGAGATCACCTCCCCGACGTTTCCGCCGATCGCGTGGCCGTCGACGATGAGCGGTCTGCACGCGATGGACGACCACCTGAAACGTCCGACCGGCCACGAACGGCTGGCCCGCATGGTGCCCGACCAGGCCGGCGTGTTCTGGATCGCGCTCATCGTCCTGCTCGCGGCCGGCATCGATTTCTCCCGGCCCTTCCATCCGCGCAACCTCGACTTGCTCGCGACCCAGGCGATCGCGTGGGTGCTGTGGGACGTGCTGACGTTGTTCGAGGAAACGCAAGCACCAGTCTTTCTTTCCTACATCCGGACGATGTTCACGATCGCGGTAGTGATCTCGCTGTGGCTGGCGGGTCGAGCCGTATGGCTGCGATTCCGTCCGTACACCGACGCGTGGCGCCCCGCGACCGGTGAACGCGCGCTGGTCGCGATCGCCGTCGGCGTCAGCATCCTGAGTCTTGCGACGGTGTTCCTGCGTGCGCCCGATGACTCGAGCTACTTCTCGAATCTCGGCGGCCAGCGGCTGCGCGAGCGCGCCTTGCTGCCCTACGGCGATCCACTCCTGACCGGTACGCCCGGCGCGGCATATGCACCGGTGTTGTATTTGCTCCACGCCGGCATGCAAGCCGTGCTGCAGACCCCTGCCAACCAGGGCTTCGACGATCTCTCGCTCGCGACGTTGCGCGAGCATCCTGGCTACCTCGAACCGCCGACCATTGATTCGCAGTTGTTGATCGCATTGTTCCAACTCGTGGCGATTGGATCGCTGGCGTGGATTGGGTGGCGATGGCAAGGCGCCTCGCTGGCCGCTGCCCTGGTCGCGCTCTATTGCGCCTCGGCGGCCGTGCTCGGCGTCGGCGGCAGCCGCGAAAGCTTGATGGGCATGACGTTCGTCTCGCACGTGATTCCACCGGCGTTAACGCTGCTCGCCTTCGCGCTCATGGGCGATCCACTGGTCGGCGGCATCGGTCTCGCGTTCGCGGCCTGGACGGGTTTTTATCCCGCCTTCTTCGCGCCGATCTGGATGGGCTGGCACTGGGGGCGTGGCTGGCGTGAGGCCGCGTTATTCGTGCTGGGCTTTGCCTTGTTCAGCGTGCCGATGCTGGCGTTTGTGCTGCTCGCCTCTCGTCCCGCCCCGGGCCTGAGCCTGGTCGCGACCATCGTGCGCGATACGTTTGGCCATCACACCGATCTCGCCGGCTATGGCAGCAGCCCGTTCGGATTGTGGGGACAGGCCACCGGCGTGGTCGCGTTCTTCGGCACGCCGCTGGTCGGACATTCACCGTTCGCCGCGCCGTTCTTCCTGCTGTTCCTTGCCTACCTGCTCTGGGCGTGCTGGAGCGCGCGCACGGCAACGCTGCCGGGCCTGGCGTTGTTGACCGCGGCCGCCGGCGTTGGTGCGACCGTGTGGAAGGTCCACGCCACCGCCACCTACATCGCCTGGTTCTATCCCTTTCTCCTGCTTGGTTTCCTCGGCATGACCGCACGTCCCTCCAAGACATGACTCCACGCGTCGTCATTATTGGCGCCGGTCCCGCGGGATTGACGGCGGCCTACTTCCTCGCCACGCGATTCGGCATCACCTCGACGATTCTCGAGTCGGATTCGGTGGTCGGCGGCATCAGCCGCACGGTGGAACGCGACGGCTGGCGCTTCGACATCGGCGGCCACCGCTTCTTCACCAAGGTCCGCGAAGTCGACGACCTGTGGAAAGAGATCCTGCCGCCGAGCGAGTTTCTGGTCCGGCCGCGCATGAGTCGCATCTATTACAACGGGAAGTTCTACGACTACCCGCTGAAGGCGTCGAACGCGCTGAAGAACCTCGGCATCATCGAAGCGACCCGCTGCGTGTTGTCGTACGTCTGGGCGCGGATCAGTCCGCCAAAGGATCAAACGACACTCGAAGGCTGGATCGCCGCCCGGTTCGGGTGGCGTCTCTACGAACACTTCTTCAAGACCTACAACGAGAAACTCTGGGGCGTGCCGACCAATCGCATGCCGGCCGACTTCGCCGCTCAGCGCATCAAGAACCTGTCGCTGTTCAATGCCGTCGTCAATGCGCTGCTGCCGAAGCGCAACCAGAAAGACATCACGTCGTTGATCGAGGAGTTCAACTACCCGAAGCTCGGGCCGGGGATGATGTGGGAGCGCTGCCGCGACCTGGTCATCGACAAGGGCTGCTCGGTGGTGATGAAGAGCCGCGTCGTCGCCGTAAAGCACGCCGGCGGTCGCGCGCACACCGTGGTCGCGCAGGACGCAAATGGCACGCGCACCGAGTATCCGTGCGATCACGTGATTTCCTCGATGCCGATTTCCCAACTGCTGGTCGGGATGGAACCGGCGGCGGATCCCACGGTGGTCGCGGCGGCGCGCGACCTCCGCTATCGGGACTTCCTGACCGTCGCCCTGGTCGTGCCGCTGGAGTACAGCTTCCCCGACAACTGGATCTACGTCCACGCCAAGGACGTGCAGGTGGGACGCATCCAGAATTTCGGTTCGTGGTCGCCGTACCTCGTCAAGGAAGGACGCACGTGCCTCGGGCTCGAGTACTTCGTGTTCGAAGGCGATGAGACCTGGAACAAGCCCGACGCCGACCTGATCGCGCAGGCGACCCGCGAACTGGGCCACCTTGGTCTCGTCGATCCGTCAAAGGTGGAGATGGGTTACGTGGTGCGCATGCCGAAGGCGTACCCGTTCTACGACGAGCACTACCGCGCCAACGTGGCGCGCATCGTCGAATGGCTGAACGCCAACGCCGCCAACGTGCACCCGATCGGCCGTAACGGCATGCATCGCTACAACAACCAGGATCATTCGATGTTCACGGCGATGCTGACGGCGGAAAACATTGCCACCGGCTCGACGCACGACGTGTGGACGGTGAACGTCGAGGAGGAGTACCACGAGGAGCGGTCGAATGACGACCGCGGCCGCACGCGTGGAACGGGACGCGACGCGCCGGTGATTCCGCGGGGACATTATCCGGCGGGACATCCGGTGAATAAGAAGACCTAGGGTCTTAGGGTCTTAGGGTCTTAGGGTCTTAGGGTCTTAAGGTCCTAGGGTCTTAACAATTGCCTGATCGCGCCTGACCAGGTCATCTGCGAGGCCATCGCGTGGCCGGCTTCGCCCATGCGCTGGGCGAGCGTGCGATCGTCACACAACTTCCGCATCGCGACCGAGAGCGCTTCCGGTGTCGGATCGGTGACGAAGCCGTTGTCGCCGTCGTGCACCAACTCTGACGGACCGCCGCTGTCCTTGCAGGTAATCACCGCCTTGCCACACATGAAGGCCTCAACGGTGACGAAGCCGTAGTCCTCGTTGAACGGCGGGAACACCACCGCGCGGCAGCGCGCGAGATGATCGATCATTTCCTGGTCGCTCAACCGGCCCACGAACTGCACGCGATGTTCGATATCGAGATGGCTGGCGAGCGCCTTGAGCTTCTCGAGCTCCGCACCTTCACCAGCGATCACGCACTGGATGCTCGCGGCGATCGGCTCGGCGAGCGCCTTCAATACGAGATCGAATCGCTTCAACGGCGAGAGACGTGACACGCCGAACAGGTAGTCGCCGCAGCTTTCATGGCGGTACTCGCGTTTCGGCGGCGGCGGATACAACACCTCCGACTGGATGTTACCGAAGCGCTCGAGGCGCTCCTGCACGGTGCCCGAGATCACGAAGCGGCGCTGCATCTTGTTGAACAAGTGCTTGTCGACGCGATGGATCAACGACCGGCGCATGCCCTCCTTGATGCGGCCCTTCCACGTCAGGTGCGAGCTGAACTGATCCCACAGATCGTAGTACTCGCGCATCCGGTGGTTGAGCCACAACACGTGATTCGGATGCCGCACTGCGTATCCGGGGAAACGGAGGCTGATCACTTGATCGACCTTCTTCTCCTCGTGCGCGAGCTCGACGTCGGTGCACCACGCGGCTAGATACGCGCTGCCCTGCCGACCGAATCGATTCTGCGGCGTGACGATGAGGCCGGTCTCGTGACCCTCTTCGCGCAACGCGCGGACCAGTTCGCGCGCCATCACCAGGTGCCCGCCTTCGGCAAAGGGCGGGCTCGACGTCACGACCGCAATGGTCGCCACTACTGCGGTGCTCCGTAGGTCGGGATCAAACGCACCATCACGCCAAGGAAGCGGCTGTCGTTGGCGCCGGTCTCGAACATCGGCACAAAGCCGGACGAGGACGAAATCGTCACGAAGTAGACGTAGTTGGTCGGAAATCGGGGATCGTACTTGTAGGGCATGCCGTGTGGCATCGCCAGTTCGACCGTCTGTTGCGAATTGGCCGCCATGTCAACGATGCGGCGGTCGCCACCGGTCGAGATCACGACGCGATTGGCCTTCGGCCCCGTTTCGAGAATGGCGGTGAGCTTGTCGATGCGCAACGAGCGCGCCACTTCTACGCCGGCCACGTCCGCTTCGTTCTGAATGCGCGCGCGCAGCAGGATGTCGGCGCTCGATTCGCCCTTGACCCAGAACGCATCGCCCTCGCGGTTGAACGCGTTGTCGTCGAGAAAATACGCCAGGATCGGCGGCGTGCCGCCAAGTGGCTGACGGAACCGCGCTGGCGATCCGGTGTTGATCGGCAGATCGTTGACCATGGTCAGCTCCGTCGGTAGCCAGCGGAACAACCCGGTCTTGGCATGTTCCGCCGCATTGCGCGTCGCATACAGCGGACCCGCAATCAGCGGTGCCACAAACAGCGCGCTGAGACCTGTCGTGAGCAACCCTGACACCGCGCTCTGCATGCGCGGCACGAGGAACAGGAACACACCGTAGGTTCCAAGGAAGTAACGATTGCCGACCGGCCCGCCGCCTCCAGACCACGTGAAGGGCATGTAGATCAGCAGCACCACTGCGGTGATGACGCCCGCGGCCAGGGTGAGCCACTGCCACAGCGCGCGGTCGCGTGTCGCGGCGAGGAACAACAGGACCGCCATCATGCCCGGCAGGTAGTACGCCGCAAATCCGGTGTGACGTCCGAACAGGAAGTATCCGAGGTTGTGGGGAAACACCTCGAGCAGCGCATCGCGCGTGAACAGCACGCCGAACGATCCGCCCCCGACGCTGCTCTTGCCGACGGAGTCAAACGTGCTCGCGTCGTTCTGATAGGGAAATCCGCCCGCGAACGTCCCGTCGCCGGCGCCGTAAAACGTCTTGCGCTCACCGCCCTGGTAATTCCAATCGCCGGTGAGCGCGATGTTCAGGGCGAACAGCGCCAGCACCACGCTGCCAAACACGACCATGATGCGGGCCACCCGCAGCCACTGCTTGCGCAGCGCCGCCGACACCACCAGCGGCATGATCAAGCCGATGTTGGTCGGCTTGGCAAACGTCGCCAGCCCGAGAAGCGCCGCGGCCATGATGTCCGAGCGCGGCGCCAGCAACCAGCGTGTCCGCCAGGCGTTGGGCCGGTCGGCCGGCGGACCGCCGACTTCCTTGTAACACCAGAAGAAGTAGCCCACCAGGACGATCGCGAAGATAAAGAAGTCCGGGCCGAGCTGCACCATGTAGATCGGCACCACGGACACGAACAGGAACGCGAACGCGAAGATAAGTGCGGCGACCGGATGACTTCGCGCCGCCAGGAACGCGTAGGCGCAGCCGAAGCACAACGTCATCAGCAGCGCATGGAGCACCAGGAATCCGTTGGTGCCGAACAACCAGATGAACGGCGCGGCCGCCAACGGATAGATGTAGGCCTTCGCGTAATACAGCCGTCCGCCACTGCCGCGTTTCAGGAAGATGCCTTCGGGGCCGGAGGGAAACTCTTTCCAGACGCGCGCCAGGTCGTCACGGCGGAACTCGAAATCCAGGTCGTGCGCGAGGCTCTGTCCGAGCGTGTAGTAGGTGGCGGCGTCGCCAGCGAAGCCGCCGGACGCCTTGGGGAAGTCGATCGACAACGCCCATGCCACCAGCACGACACCGATCGCGGCCGTGGTGCTGCCTCCCAGCCGGAAGGCGAAGCTGCGGCCCTGCAAACGGGCGGCGACGCTGGTATCGATCGTCATCGTCTTTCGGTCGTGAGGAAACTGAGGTCCGCCTTCAGGATACCCGCGCGGCGCGTGGCGCGCGAGGAATCGTGCAGCAGCTCATACAGCCGCTCCATCTTTCGCACGAAGGCGGCAATGTCGTAGCGCTGCCCGGTCTTGCGCGCCTCCTCGACCAGCCCGGCGACGACGTTGGGCCGCTCGAGCAGGTAACACACGGCGTCCGCCAGCGCCGGCGCGTCGGCCTTGGGCGCGATCAGCGAGTCGCGGCGATCGGTGAGGACATCGAGCAGGCCATCGGCATCGGTCGCCACGATCGGCTTGCCCATCGCGAGCGCTTCGAACACGGTCAGCGGCGTGCCTTCCCACAAGGACGGGAAGACCACCAGGTCGAGCGCCGACAGCGCCGCGGCGACGTCGCGCATGAATCCGCTGAATACCAGGCGATCGCCGAGATTCAGCGCCCGCGCCTGTTCCTGCAGCGACGCCTGCAGTTCGCCTTCGCCGACGATGAAGATGCGGACGGCGGGATGCTTCGCCAGGATCAGCGGCGCCGCGTCGATCAGGTATTGGTTGCCCTTCGAGGGCATCAACCGCGTGATCGTGCCGATCGCGATCGTGCCGGGCGTGATGCCCATGGCCTGCCGCGCGTCCGCGATCTCGTCCGCGCTCCGCGGCCGCGCGAACTCATCGAGCGGCGCGCCGAGATACACCACCTTGGTGCGTTCGGCCGGCATCAAGCGCGCGCGTGTCGTGAACTCCCCCGTCGATTCCGACACCGCGATCGCAATGTCGGTGTGCGGCGCCAGGAGGCGATCGGCCACTTTCTGGAACCACGGCGTATCACCATGATTCGCATGCTCATGGAGAATCGCGGGGATACCCATTCGCCACGCGCACAACCGCCCGAAGGTCGTCGCGCCATAGCCGTGCAGATGCACGATGTCGGCCTGCTTCTCGCGCAGCACCTTGAGCAACGCCGGAAAGGTCGCCGGATCGAACTTGTGACGCGCCATGTAGGTCACGTCGATGCCGAACTCTTCGAGCGTGTCGGCCGACAGGTCCTTCCTGCGAAGGCTGATCAGCGACACGTTGAAACGCGACTTGTCGAATCGCGGAATCATCCACGCAAACAGGCGCTTGACGCCGTGCATGCGTGACCCTTCCCATCCGAGGTGATCGCAGATGTGGACCACATTCAGGGGTCGGGGATCAGGGATCGGGGATCGGGGATCGCTCACAGCAAGCCCTCACTGCGATACCAGTCAGCAGTGCGTTTGATGCCTTCCTCCAGATCGACCTTCGGGGCAAAACCCAATTCGGTTCGCGCGCGCGTCGTGTCGAAGGCGCGGCTCTTGGTGTAGAAGTCGACGCGGCGACGATACAACGGCGGCTCTACGCCGAGCGGAACGCAGATCATTTCGCACAGCAGGCCCGCCGCCCAGAACGGCCACACCGGAAGATGCACGCGGGGCGGCGTCACCTTCAGTTGCTTCGCGACCAAGTGGACCAGTTGCTCCAGTGTCGTATAGCGAGGACCCGCGAGGATGTACGTCTGCCCCCTCGCAGCCGGCACCGTGCCACACAGTCGAAAGCCTTCGACGAGATCGTCGATGAAGGTCAGGTGATAGAACGCCCGGCCGCTGCCGATCATCGGGAACCGGCCACGCGCCAGGCCGCGAAACATCTTCAGGAATCGCGTGTCGCCGGGCCCGTAAATGCCGATCGGTCGCGCGATCACGACATCAAGGCCAGAGGATGCCCCGAACTCGCGCGCCAGTTGCTCGGCGGCGAGCTTGGTGTCCTGATAGACGTCGCCCGGATTGAACGGCGCATCTTCATTGGCCGGCGGGTTGGCGATGTGGCCGTGCACACCGCCGGTGCTGCAGTGCACCACGCGCGTCACGCCCGCCGCCTTCGCCGCTTCAAGGACATGACGCGTGCCTTCGACATTGATCGCGCGATACGCCGAGTCTGGCTGCCCCGCTTCCCGATACGTCGCCGCGATGTGGTACACGACCTCGATGCCGTTCATGGCGCGGCGAACCGCCGCGGCATCCATCAAATCGCCCTCCGCGACCGTGACGCCCTTCGCCGGGAGCGGCGAGGCATCGAACCGCCCGCGGCTCTTCGGACGCACCAGGGCGCGCACCTCATCGCCGCGGTCGATCAGATGCTGGGCGAGATGGCCACCCGTAAAACCCGTGGCCCCGGTGACCAGAGTCTTCACAGCACAGACGACGAACCTAACGGTTCATCCCCACGGACGTAGCCTGGGCGGAGCCGCTCGTAGGCTTGCGCGGTCCGCTTGAGATAAGACTCCCGCGAGTATTTTTCCTGCGCCACTGCGCGCGCGGCCGCGGACAGTCGCGTGCGTTCCCCGGGATTGTTGAGCAGATCGAGGATCGCCGCCGCGAATGGCTCAGGCTTCGGATCCACCAGCTTCGCGATGCGATCGTCCAGCACCTGCGTGTGGGTCAACAGGTTCGTCGCGACGATGGGCTTGCCCGATCGCAAGTACGAATAAATCTTGAGCGGCGTGTTGGTGCCGCGGATGCGCGGCGACACCAGCAGGTCAGAGGCCTGCACGAAGCCGGGAATTTCCTTCGCCGGTTGCTGGCCCGTGAACACCATTGCCGGCGCGGCGCCAGCCGCCGCGGCACGCGCCTGGGCGGCGTCCACCTGCGCGGGCTCGCCGCCGACAACCAGCACGCGGGCATCGGGCCGCTGTTGGTGCAGGATCGCCACGGCGTCGATCAACATGTCCACGCCCTGATACGCCTCGAACGTGCCGGTATAAAGCGCGAGCGGCGCCTCCGCCGGAATGCCCCACGCGGCGCGCACCTCGATCGGCGAGCGCGACGGCGGCTCATCGACGTCGCCGCCCATGACGTTTTCAATCAGCAGCGATCGATCGGCCACGCCCATCCCGGTGACCGTGTCCTGCAACTCCTGGCAGATCGTGATCACCACGTCCGACTTGTGGACCATCTGGTCTTCCGCCCACGTAAAGACGCCGCGCAGCCACGATGACTGGCTGTATTTGAAGTTGCTCAACTGCTGCGGCAGGCTCGAGTGCATGTCGTAGAGATGCGGGATGCGCAGCCACTTCGCCAGCCACACGCCGACCAGCCCCATCTCCTCGTGCGAGTGAATCGCGTCGTAGCGCTCCGACCAGGCCCGGCGGGCAATGGTCAGCAGCATCAGGGCGTCGAGAACAATCTTGGTGAACGAAGGACCGATGCGCACCTTGCGGACGAACGGCGGACGCAGGCTCCGGAAGATCCGCAGATTCGGAAGCTCGACATCCCGGCCGATCGGATACGTCACCAGGTCCACATGATGGCCGAGCTCACCGAGTGCTTTGATGCGGTGGTATTCGCTGAACGGGGTGCCGCGCGGCTCGAAAAACGGCTCCGGCGCGAGCATCAGGATGCGCACGCACCAAGTATATCTAACTGAGCCGATGGCAGTTAGGTTACAATAGCGATCTCAACAACAAGTGAGTTCCCGTCTGCTGCTGAAAGTTGTCGTACGTCTCGGCATCAGCGCCGCACTTCTGTACTTCGTGCTGCGTTCGATCGATCTCCCATCGTTCTGGGACCGCGTGAAAGGCATGAATCCCGCGTGGATCCTGCTCGCCCTCGCGGCCTACGCCGTGACGCAATCGATCGCGGTGTGGCGATGGAATCGCCTGTTGCGCGCGCAGCACATCGAAGTGGACAAGCGACGCTTGACCGAGTCGATCTGGGTCAGTTTGTTCTTCAACAATTTCCTGCCCAGCAACATCGGCGGCGACTTCGTTCGCATTGCCGACACGGCGCCGGCGGCGGGATCGAAGACGCTCGCCACCACCGTCATTCTCGTGGACCGCGTGCTCGGCCTGACCGCACTGGTATTGGTCGCGGCATCGGGCGCGCTCGTCGCGACGCTCATCGGTGTGCATGTGCCAGGCGCGCGGTGGTTGTTCATGATTACCGCGCTGGGAATCGTCTCGGCGATTTCTGTAATCGCGATGCCGCAATTGGTCGGTCACGCCCTGCTGCCACTGCGGGCGCTCAAGAAACCGTGGATCACCGAACGCGCGCTGCAGCTCGAAGAAACGGTCATTCGCTTTAGAAATTCGCCGAGCGCGCTGATCGGCGCCTTCGGCGGCGCACTTGTCGTCCAGATCACAATTGTGGCCTTTTATTTGCTGACTGCAGAGGGACTCTCAGTTCCTTTGCCAATCTTCCTGGGTGCGGTGCTCATCCCAGTGAGCCTCGTCGTCCAGATGGCGCCGGTTTCCATCAATGGATTCGGTGTCCGTGAAGCGGTGTTTGCGTTCTTCTTTCGTCGGTTCGGGCTCCCAACCGATGCCGCGGTGGCACTCTCCCTCGTGTCAACCGGCATGGTGATGGGCCTGTCGTTAGTGGGCGGTTTTTTCTTTCTCAGGAGACGGTAAGTCCAGAGTTCGTCGTCATTCGTCTTTTCAAGTGAGGGAATCCAGTAATGTCTCGTCTCTACCCCGTGCGAGGGCTGTCTGCCCTCGTGGTTGTTCTCTGTTTGGCTGGTTGTGAAGCCGCGAAGAGCGCGAATCCTACTGCGCCGTCGGTCGCGGGCCCTATTCCAGGCGTCAACATCACCGCGCCGCGCGCGCTCGAACCATTCGCCGGTTCGACACTGACGTTCACCGGTGAGCCGCAAACCTTGTTGATTGAAAACGCCGGCACCAGCGGCGTGCGCACCATCTTCCTCGAGCTCGACGTCGCGACCGATCCGGCGTTCACGCAGATCGTGCATCACACCGACAGCGTGGCACTCGGCGACGGCGGACGAACCACGTACCACCTCCCTGAGGCACTCGCTGCCGGTTACACCTACTACTGGCGCATCAAGGCCAACGATGGCGCGAACAGCGGCCCGTACTCGGATGCGGTGAGCTTCAGCGTGGTGCCGCCGGTCGTGATCAATGCGCCGGTGGCCGTGTCGCCGAGCGGTAAGATCAGCAACCACAATCCCGACTTCCGCGTCACCAACGGTGCGATCTCTGGCACCAGCGGCGTGGGCTATCGCTTCGAAGTGGCGAGGACCGCGGACTTCAGTCAAGTCACCGCCGTGGTCACCGTGCCGGTGAACGGAACGGGCACCACGTTGATGTCGCTCGGATCGTTGCCCTACAGCACGACGTACTACTGGCGCGTGAAAGGCAGCGACGGCAGCAAGGAATCGGGCTACTCGAACACGCTGTCGTTCACCACGCAGGACGAGCCCGCGCCGCCGCCGACACCCGTGCAAAGCGTCGGGGCGGTCGATTCATCCGCGTGGACCACGGACCAGTGGGAGGCGTACTTCAGGGGACTCGCCGCGCAAAAGGGCGGGCCGACAGTGTCCGACGGGGGCATGCTCGCGATGCGCGGCGACTTGCTGGCGCACGGCGCCGACTTCCAGAACGGCTGGCGAGGCGACGTTCGCCCGCGCATCTTCCTGCCCGTTCCGGGATGCCCGATCGCCAACCGGCCAGATGTGCCGGGGTGCTCCTACAACCGGACGGTGGACCTGGGCAACTACGGCGGTCCGTGGCAGTGGATCCCGCGGTTCTGAGAAGGGGTGTAAAGCCTTGGGCATTACTGGTCGATAAGTTCATGCGAGGGAAACCCGTAATGTCGAGATTAACCCCCTATCAAGGCCTAAGTGCCCTTGTTGCAATAGTTTGCCTGGTGGGCTGTGAGGCCGCCAAGAGCGCCAATCCAACGGCGCCCTCGGTGGCCGGGCCCATCCCGGGCGTGAACATCACCGCGCCGCGGCCACTCGAGCCGTTCGCCGGATCGACCCTGACCTACACGGGCGAGCCGCAGACCTTGCTGATTGAAAATGCCGGGTCGAGCGGTTCGCGCACCATCTGGCTACAGCTGGAAGTCGGCACGGATGACGGCTTCAAGCAGATCGTTCACCAGGCCGATCAGATCCAGCTTGGCAGCAACGGCCGCACGACCTATCGCCTCCCGGCGCCCCTTGGCGCCGGCTACACCTATTACTGGCGGACGCGCGCGGCCGATGGCGCCAACGTCGGCCCCTACTCCTCCGTCGCGAGCTTCAGCGTGATTCCGCCGACGGTGATCAACGCGCCGATCGCGACGGCGCCGTCGGGGACGTTGAATACCAACAAGCCGGACTTCAAGGTCACCAACGGCGGCATCTCAGGCACCAGTGGTGTGGGATATCGCTTTGAGGTGGCGAAGTCCGCGGACTTCTCGCAGATCGCGGCGGTTGTCACCGTGCCGGTCAATGGCACCGGCACGACGACGATGTCGCTCGGTGAGTTGCCGTACAAGACCACTTACTACTGGCGCGTAAAAGGCAGCGACGGCGCGATGGAATCGCCGTATTCCAACACGCTGCAGTTCACGACGATGGACCAACCGGCGCCACCCGCACCGCCTCCCACTGCTGGCGGCGGTGTGCCGGTGGGCGTGCCGACCGGCACCGGCGGCCGCACGCCTGATCCGACTGGCGGCCGGCTGCCCATTCCGAGCTACGGCTTCACCGTCGTGCAGGCCGTGGCCCGCGCGAATCCCGGCGCACTCCAGAACTCCTGCCAGGATTCCGGTGGCACCTGGCAGTTCATGGACCAGGTCGTGGACACGCTGCGCACCTACGACACGCGGTGGGGCTACAACGGCAAGCGCGGCAACGCGAACGATCCGTCGAAGGACGTGGTGACGTATCACTACGGTGCCGGCGCGGAAGCGAACTCGACCGACGTCTACATCATCGACATCATCGGCGGGCATTGCGGCTCGACGCCGTCGGCGATCTGGAATGATGTGACCGACGTCACCATCAACTCGGGCACGATCGGCCGCTGGATTTCGAGAGGCCGCTTCTAAGGACGCGTCGCGATCGCCGCGAAGTCTTGATACGAGAACATCCGATCGTTGAGACGATCGACGTTGCTGTTGAAGGACGACACGAGCTCCGTGAGATGATCCGGGGCCGTGTCGCCGAAGCGTTCGGGGCGCGGTGTCACCCTCTGCAAGCGCCCATCCGCCGCAATCGGCGCCCGGTAGACAATCTCGACATTCGAAAAGCCGCTCGCCTGCAGCAAGTACTGCAGCGTGTCGGGATGAATCGGCTTCACGTGCGTCAGATCGCGAATGAAGCTCTCGAAAAACGCCACCCAGCAGGCCGGGTTGATCGTTTCGAGGACGACCTTGCCGCCCGGCCGGACCTTGTCGAACGCCAGCCCCAGCATTTGCGTGAGATAGGCGGGCTCGAGATGTTCGACGACCTGCACCGCGATCAATCCGCCTAACGACTCGTCGGGCAGCCCCCGCAGGTAGCTGCGCGCATCCGCATTGGCGGCGTCGAGCCCGCGCGTGCGGCAGACTTCGATCATCTCCGGATTGAGATCGAGCCCCTTCGCGCTGACGCCCGCTTCACGTAACAGGTCGAGAAACTCGCCCCGGCCGCAGCCGACGTCGAGCACGTTCGACTGGCCCGTGAAGTACGGCACGTAGTCGGCGAGCCGCGCGCGAATCGCGGCTTCGGAACCGCGGAAGCGATCTTCGAAGCCCACATACTGATACGCGTCTTCGGCACCGCTTTGGGCAGGTGGGGCGGGTTGGACGGGTGAGCCTGGTGACGCCGGTGGCGAAGCGCGACGATCGACTTCCCTCTTGGCAAGCAGCGCGGCCCGTTGCGCAACGTCGGTCACCGTTCGCAGTTGCGTGATCGCGTCATCAATTTCCCGATAGTGCGTATCCGCGAGCGGCGTGATCGTCTGCAGGAACTGGATGGTGAGCGACTCGAATCCCTGCAGCGCATCAAAGGCATCGCGAAGCGCCGGCAACGCGCGCTCGAGAGCGGCATGCGCCTGGCGATGCGCGGCGACGTTGCGATTCAGGTGTTCGACGAGCGCCGCGTTGAACGCCATCTGCTGTTCGAACAGCGGCGCCAGCGCCGGCCAGAGCTTGCCCAGGCGTGACGCGAGCCCGCCCTCCGCGGAACCGTCATCCGGAAGAAGCTTCCAGGTGTCGTTGATCTTCGGCAGCAGCGTTTCGTCGTAGGCCGGGGGCGCGGGGGGAAGATCCGGCACCGCTTGAATGGCGCGATCGAGCTGCGACAACGCGTCGTTGTAGCGCCGATGCGCCTCGCGGCGTTCGGCGAGCAGGCGATTGAGCAGCTCACTCATTCAGATCTCTTGGACGATAACACGCCTCAGCGTACCGTCAGCCACGCGGCCAGCGCGCGCACGTCTCGATTCGCAGGATCGCGCTCGGACGGCCGGAAGCCCGGGCCGGAACGAATCTGCAAGGGCCACGTTCCGGACGGCCGTGGCGGCAGCAGCACGTCCTGCTGTTGACCGGCCGTCAAGGTCAGCGACTCTGCCCAATTCCCCACCGACAACGAAACCGTCGTCGGCACCGCGCCGGCGGTGACGGCGATCGGCAAGCCCGCCATGGCGGCCGGCGATGTTGAATCGATCACCACTAGCGCCGAGCCGTTGGCGCGCGTCCAGAACCCATCGCGCTCGGGATACGCCCATTCGTCGAAGAAGAACGCTCTCGCCTCCCCGAAGCGGGCGGCGTGAATCGCCGCGCGATGGGTGGGCGGCTCGAGGAGGCCCGTGGGTCGAAGCATCAAGCTGGTGTCGCCGATCGCTGCTCCGCGATCGACACGCAGACTCAGCGTTCGCACGGTGACCGGCAGATGCAGGTGAACATTCCTGAGGCCGTCGAAGGTCAGCGATTCAAACGGCGCATCGTTGCGTCCGGCCAGCAACGCGACCGCCCCTGAAGGCGACGCGGCTATCTCGTAGTCCCCGGCGGGAATCCGCCCAAGGGACCGCGTCGATGCCACGGAGGTGGTGATGGTCATTCGCGCCAGCAGGTCGTCCTGCGACTGGCGGCTCCATGTTTCGCTGTCGATGATCGTGGTCTGCCACGACGGCCGGAAGCGCTCAATCGCCGAGATTTTGGAACGGTCGTAATCAAACGTCGAGAGATCCTCGAAGGCCCCGGCCACGCCGGTGCAGGCCATCACCGCGACGGCCAGCACGCCGGCGCTCAACGCATACTGCGCGCCGATGCCCCACCGCCGAGCCACCAGCAGCGCAAAGGCCGCTGCCGCGCCCAGGCCAGCAAGCCAGATCGCCGCATCACGGATCGCGATGGTGCCGCCCGTGCGATGCACGCTTGGCAACGCCGATGACAGATTGACGCTCGAGGTCAGCCACGCCAGGGTGGCGTCGACGCCGGAGCGATTGTTATAGATAAATCGGCCTTCGTCGACGAACGCACGCGGCGCGATCAACAGGATGCTGCCGAGCAGGAACAACAACACGAGTACCCGCGCGCGGCTCCATAGCATCGCGATCGGCAAGGCCGCGAGCGGCAGGATCGAAACGATAAACCGCGCCGGCGCCGCGGCCCCGGCCCACCACATCGCATACGAGGCGACCGCGATCGCGTAGGGAATCACGATCGCGGCCAGCTCGATCGTCACGCGTGTCCGGCTCCTCATCATCACGATCGCGCCGGCGATCGCCATCAGGTAGATCGGCGCCGTCGTCAGGACGCCGAACTGCTGATCGACCAGCAGGCCGATGAGTCCGCGAGGGATGTACGACGCTGATGTGCTGGTGTCGGCGCCGTAGGGGGCCGCCGGGCTCAGACTGCCCCAGATCAAATAGAAGAACGCCAGCCACGCCGCGCCGGCGACCAGCGGCACCACGAGAAAGCGGCCGATGTTGCGCGCCGCCGAGGGGCGCGCCATCAGCCTCAGCACGATCAGCAGGCCGAGCACGGCGGCGAGTACTGCAAAGCGCGTGTGCAGCCACGGCAGCACGGCGAGCGCGGTGCCGACCGCGATGAGCGATCGTGCGGTGACGTCTCGTTCCTCGCCAAGTTCGATCAACAGCCAGACGCCGCACAACACGCACAGCGAGCCGATGATTTCCGGGTAGATCGTGAAGGCGTGGAAGAAATACGGCGCGGTCGCAAAGACCGATAAGGTTCCCGCCCATGCCGCACCGGCGGAGCCGGCGAGGCGAAAGGCCAGGCGCCACGTCAGCGCCGCGGCCAGCGCCGCGATCAACAACATCGTGGCGACGGCGCCGCCGTATCCTGCGAGCGCGAACGCCGGCAGCACGATGATCGAAACGCCCGGCGCGTGGATCGAATAGATCTCGCCGCTCGTCGCGCGCTTCAGGAAATGCGGTTCGAGCCTGCCGGGGAAGTACTCGAGGTACTCGCCGGTCGCGTAATTGTTGGCGACGCGCAAGTCGACATCGTGGAGGAGGCTCTGCGTGGCGGCGAGATAGTGCGGCTCATCGCCGCCGGGAACCACGCCTCGAATCTGGCTGAAGGCGATCGACCAGCTGGCGATCAACACGGCCGCGGCGATCCACGGAGCGACGGCGGGATCGGCCCATGCGGGCGGCACGCGGGCGCCTCGCGCGGCGATCAGCCCCGCCAACACCGCGAGCCAGACCAGCCCCTCGATCGGGCCCTCCCACATCACCATCGATGCCGGCAGTTGTCCTGGCAGGAACGGCAGCCACAGCACCAGGCTGATCGCGAGCGGCCAGGCATGTTCGAGCCGCAGCTTCGCGAGCCACGCCACCGCCACTGCGGCGATGGCGAGCACGCCAAGAATCCAGATGGAAGGGAGTGCGGCGATACGCGCGGTATCGCCGCCAGTCACTGCGAGGGTGCCTGCTGACAGCCAGAGGGAAACGGCGGTCAGGAGCGCCAGAAACGACGCCGCAAGCTGCGCGCGCCGGACCGTCCCTCGACTGCGCTCGGGACGGCCCTGAGCTTGTCGAAGGGCCGGCATCGGCACCTGATCGATCTTAGAACCGGATGCGGCCACCGAAGCCGAACTGGACGCCGCCGACGTCGGTCGGCTGCGCGCTGCCCAGCATTTCCACGTCGGTCGACGCCTGCGTGAAGCGCACGAAGCCTCCCGCACCGAGGCGGACACTGTCGTTCGACCACACGATGTAGGTCGCATCAACGCCGGCGTTGTAGCCAGTCTGGCTCTTCTTCCGCGCAATACGGGAAGGCGTCAAGGTCACCGACGTAAATGCGCCGCCCGCTTCCGCAACCGGCAGGAAGTTATTGACCGCTTCCTGCTCCAGGCGGAAGAACGAGGGGCCGGCCGACACCATCACGTCGAACTTCGAGCTGAACGGGATGACCCAGCCGAGCACGACGTGCACGGCGGATTCCTTGCGGTTCAGGCCCTCGACCGTCTCGGTCACGCTGCGCGGGCGATTGAAAAAGACCGGGCTCGGAATGCTGGCGGTCAACGTGCCATCCGTATCGTTCTGCTCCTGGTGGTAGGCGCCACCGACAGTGAGGTTCTTCCACACGCGGAGGCCGACGCCGACGTCGAACAAGCTGCCGGACGTAAAGGTGTTCGACGAGGTAATCGTCCCCGTCTCATCGTAAATGGAGAAGGACTTGGTGTCGGTCATGGCGGAAGACCCAGACTCCACGCCCCATCCGACGTTGATGTAGCCGCGATCCGACCAGGGCGCACCTTGCGCCGCAGCCTGTCCGGCCGTACCCGCGAACACACCACACACGATCAAAAACGTCACAACTGATTTATTCATTTCGTTTCCTTCGCTCCGAAGTCAGGGGCCTGGGTTGCCCTCAGCCGAGGATGTTAGCATGGGCAAAAGCGCGCAGCGCCATTTTTGTGAGGAAAACAGGCGGATTCCACACTGCCTGTGAAATTCTGCTACAATCCGACCGGCCATGTGAGTGCACGGGTCCCCAGCTCTTTGCACCTCGCACAGCATTTTGCCGGCCACATCTTGGAGATTTGCTTGATGAAGTTTTTCCGTTTCGGGACGTGTCTTGCCTTGTTCGCGGCAGCCGCGGCCTGCACTCAGGCGTCAAATTCAGTCACCGCTCCCTCAGCGTCCATTGGCGGCTCGACCGCTGATGCGGCCGACGGTTCGACTCTCAAGGTGACGGCGCCCGCGCTCGTCAATCCCACGGACGGCGCCCGTGCCGAGGACCGTCACCCGACGCTGGTGTGGCTCAACGCCACGGGTAAATACGGCGGCATTGGCGTCGCCTACGACATTGAAGTCAGCACCCCAACTGAAGTGGTCTATCGCCGCACGGTCGGTGAAAGCCCGGAATTCGGTGCGCACATTATTGAACTGGAGTTGACCTACGACACCGTCTACTCGTGGCGCGTGCGCGCGCACCTCGGCAATCCGGAAACGTTTGGTCCGTGGTCAAGCTGGGCATCGTTCCTCTCGCCGACCCGGCCGGTTGCGGTCGTGCCGACGGCCCCGACGGGCACGACGTCAACCAGCGGTTGCGCCGCACCTCTCTCGTCCGCAGGTACCCGTGTCGGCGTCCGGCCGAACGACTCGGATGTTCCGCGCGCAATCGCTTCCGCCTTCCCCGCTGCGCTCCGCAACTCATGCCAGCCTGAGGGCGGTTCGTGGGAGTTCATGGACCGGACCGTGGACGCGCTTCGCGCCCGTAACGGCCGTTACGGCTACAACGCCAAGCGCGGCAACATGAACGATCCATCGCTGGACGTGGTGAGCTATTTCCGCGGCGCCGATGCCAACAGTTTCCAGGGCAGCTCGGACGTCTACATCTTCGACATGATCGGCGGCCACTGCGGCTCGACGCCATCGATCATCTGGAGCGACGTGACCGACGTCACGTTCAGTTCGGGCACCTTGGGCCGCACGATGTACCCGCGCCCGGGCCGCGTCGTGGCCCCCTGCACGCCTGCTGCGGCAGGCCAGTAAGCGACCTTCCCATCCGGGACCGGATCACTCCGGTCCCGGGTACACATGCCAGACGCCCACCGCGTTTCCTACTAAGTGGCCGACTCCACCTTCTACAAGACCTTCTCTGAAAAAAGCCTGACCACGTATGGCAGTGGCCGTCGCTCGCGCATCGAGCGGCATCGCCTCAGCCTGCTCGAGCAATTCACGCAGGCGCCGGGCGCGTTCTACGAAATTGGCCCTGGTCACGGCACGCTCGCGGAACTGGCCGTCGCCGACGGCTGGGATTACACCGCGATCGAAGCGAGTCCGATCCTGATGGAGGTGCTTCGCAAGAAGGGCCTCAAGGTGATCGAAGCGTGGACGCCACCGATGCCGATGGCGGATGCCACGGCCGACGTCGTCTACGCCGATCAAGTGCTCGAGCACATGCGTGGCATCGATGACGCGAGGCAGTTCACGGCGGAGGCGCTGCGATCGCTCAAGCCCGGCGGCATCTTTTTCGTCGTCGTGCCCGATTACCTGAAGGAACGCCAGTTCTTCTGGGACGTCGACTACACGCACAACTTCGTCACGACCGAGCGCCGCATCAAGCAGCTGTTCAACGACGGCGGCTTCGAGATCCTGCACATCGAGCGCGGCATCGGCCTCGCCACCGGCGTCAAACGCGATCTACTCGCGGCGCTGGCGGTGCTGATCAACATTCCTGGCGTCGATGCGCTGTCGCGCTACACCGGCCAGGAAGATCTGGTCTTCAAGATCCGCAAGAACCTGTTCGAAACCCTGACCTTCGTCGCCAAAAAGCCGGCGTAATGCTCTGGCGCCTTGCGATCACGGCGGTGATCCTCGCGCTGCTGGCGAGGGGCATCAACATGGGCGAGTCGGCGCAGGCGATCGCGGCGATCGATCTGCGCTACCTGGCCGCCGTGCTTGGACTGGTCGCGATCGATCGCAGCGTGATGATCCTGCGCTGGATCCTGCTGCTGCGCGCCCGCGCGATCCCCGTCACGACCGGCGAAGCGGCGCGGCTGTTCCTGACCAGCTCCTTCGTCGGCAGTTTCCTTCCGGCCGGCATCGGCGCCGACGCCGCGCGCGCCTACGGCCTGTCGCGCGATTCGGCGACGGGCAGCGATGCGGTGGCATCAGTCGCCGTCGATCGTCTCCTCGGCATCCTCTCGCTCGTCGTCCTCGCCATCGTCGGTGTGCTGTCGTGGATGCCCCAGGGTCGCAGCGACTGGCGTATTGCCGGCTCGATTGTCGCGGTGGCGGCGGCGTGCGGCGGCGCGTTCTGGGCGAACGAATTGCTGCGCTGGGTCATTCCGAACCGCCACCACGACTGGTTCGTGGTGCGGCGCCTGCTGAAGCTGACCGATGCGGTTGGCCGCTATCGAAGCCATCGCGGGGTCCTCCTCCATGTCATGGCGTGGTCGATCGTGGTGCAGCTCCTGCGCGTCACCCAAGCGTATCTGCTGGGCCTTGGCCTGGGGATGGCGGTGCCGTACGGCTACTTCCTGCTATTCATGCCCCTGGGCTTGCTAATTCTGCTGCTGCCAATCTCGATTAGTGGCTTTGGGGTGCCCCAGGGCGTGATTGTGTGGCTGCTCCGGCCGATGGGCGTGCCGGATGCTCAGTCATTTGCCCTATCGACACTGATTGTCCTGACCGGGCTAGCCGGCAACCTGCCCGGCCTGTGGTTGTGGTTGCGGCAGCGCCGGGAAATCCTGTAAAATCTATAACTTAGTCCGCCTTCGCCCTCCGGGCTTCGGCGCGACAAGCCAAATGGCACAAACTTACGCCGCGAAATATTTAGCGAAAGCTGCGATGAGCGCGCCCCGGGACTTTGTCCGGGCGGCCGTATCGAATTTCACTCCGCTCCACCCGACCGTTTTCATCTTCCACTGCACGTTTGTGTGCGACGCCCGCTGCGAGATGTGCAGCAACTGGACGCGCGGCAACCGCAAGGAAGACATGACGTTGGAGCAGATTGAACGCGTGTTCAGCTCCAATCTCTGGAAAGACATCGAAAACGCCTCGATCTCCGGCGGCGAGCCGACGACCCGCAACGACCTGGTCGAGATCGCGCGCGTGATGATCGACAAGTTCCCGAAGCTCCGCAAGCTGACGCTGAACACCACCGGCATCACGCATCACCGCGCGATTCCGATGCTGACCAAGATCGTCGAGCTCTGCAACGAGCGCAACGTGATCTTCTCGACGCGCGTCTCGATCGACGGCGTCAACGAGATGCACGGCTCGGTGCGAAACGTCCGCAACGCGTTCGAGAAAGCCGGCAAGACCATCGCGGCGATGCAGGAGTTGCAGAAGACCCGCAAGTTCAACTTCGGCATATCGTCGACCATCTTCTCGAAGAACCTCGAGGACGCCGACAACATTCTCGCCTGGGCCAAGAAGGAAAAGCTCGACATCGTCTTCAACATGGTGCGCTTCACCGACGCCATGCTGGGCAACGCCGAGCTCGAGAAGGGCATGAAGCCGATCGGCCTCGAAGAACAGAAGATGAAGAAGTTCTTCCTGGATCGCGTGCGGCAGGATCCGTTGCTCGACGGCCAGAACTACATCTACATGCACTATGCGGACATGATCGCCAACGGCTATCACCGCACCGCGCCCTGCCCGTTCATGACGCAGGGCATCATGCTGAACCCGAACGGCGACCTGTTCTTCTGCGAGAACAGCGACGTCATCGGCAACGCCACGCAGGAAGACGCGGAAGCGATCTACTTCCGTGAATCGGCGCAGCAGCACCGCAAGCACATTCGCGATGAGAAGTGCCCGACGTGCCTCAGCCCGTGCCAGATGAACGTCGCGGCGATCAAGCAGGTCATGCCCTACGCGCGCTTCCTGGTGCGCGCGTCGATGGAAAAGCGGCGCGCGGCCGTTGAGCCCGTCGCCGCCCACCCCGCCTAACCTGCGGCATGGGCCGTGACCCCAACCGAAAGCGCGGACGGCCGCAGAAGTTTGGGCGCGCGGCACAGTTGGTCAGCCTCACGCTGCCTCGCGACGTCATTGACTGGCTCGAATCCATCGATGAAGACATGGCCTGGGCCCTCGTCAAGATGCACGAGCGCGCCACGCAGCCCCGCAAAGTCAGTGGCGACGTCGCGCAGTTGGTCCGCTTCCCCGGCGATCGCGCGTTAATCCAGGTCCAAGAGGCGTATTTCAACGACATGCCCGGGGTGTCGCTGATCCCGTTGTCCGAAGGGCGCGCCTTTCTCGCGCTCGATGCGGGCAAGGGTGTCGCCGACCTCGAGTTGATCGTGCTCGATCGCATCGAGGACAAGAGGGTGGCGGTCGCCGAGCGCACCGCGCTCCAGAAATTGCGGCAGTTGCTCAAACAGTGGAGGCAGGAAGGCATCCGCTTCGAGTCGCGCTCGATCATCATCGCGCAGGGCAAGAAGGGGTCGCTCAGGAAGGGCGATTCGTGAGGACGCGGCCGGCCGCGCTGGCGGCCGTCATCCTTGCGGCGCTGGCCTCCATCGCGTCGTTCGCGGTCGTCGCCGGCCCTCTCGCGCTCGGTTTCGGTCTGGTCTCACAGGCGATCTTCATCCTCCCCGGCATCTTCATCCTTCGCGCGATCACTACCGGCGAAGGCTGGCTGCCCTCACTCGCCTTCGGTCCCCTGCTCGGCCAAGCCCTCGGGTGCTTCGTCCTGACGCTGTTGTGGGTCGCCGGTGCGCGCGGTCCGTGGCTGCTGCTGGCCGGCCCGGCGATCGTCGCCGGCCTGATCGTGCCGGCCCGCAGGCTGCAGGGCCGCTGGCGGTTGCCGGTGACGGCGCCGGGCGATGCGATCGCGCTCGCGTTGCTGTTGATCATCGTGCCGCTCGTGGTCGGCTGGCCATTCGCGCACGTCGGCGAGCTCACGGCGGACGGGCAGTCGTATCGCGCCTACTTCACCGCCGACTACGTGTGGCGGCGCGCCGTCGTGATCGAGCTCGCCAAGGGCGCGCCGCTGCCCGTGAATCCGTACTTCGCCGGCGACGTGCTGCACTACTACTGGATGCCGCACATGCTGACCGGCGTGCAGTACCACTTCGCGCGGGCCTGGGCATCGCTCGACGAACTGCTGCTGATTCGCTCGATCGCCATCGACCTGTTCTTCGTCGGGTTCCTCTACGGCATGGCCCGCCTGTTTCGCGTCCGCCCGTGGGCGGCGGCGCTTGGCGTCGCGTTCGTGATTCTCTCCACGAGCTTCGAAGGGCTGTATGCGCTGTTCGATTACTCGTCGAAGAACATTCCCCTGAGCGCCGTCAAGAATCTCAACATCGACGCGCTCAGCCGCTGGAACTTCCAGGGCATTCCGATCGACGGCTTGCAGCGCCTCCTCTTCTATCAACCGCATCACATCGTCGGCTACACGATCGGGTTAATCGGCCTGCTGGCACTCGCGGTTCGCACGCGTCCCGTTGACGCGGCCGCCTTCGCGGTGAGCGGCGTGTGCCTCGGTCTCTCGATCGCCATCAGTTCGTTCGCCGGCATGATGGTGACCGTTGCCGCGATGTTGTTCGAATTCGTGGGCGTCCTTCGCACCCGCGACATCCGGCGCGGCGTCATCCACGCCATCGCCGCGGCAATTCCCCTGGCCGCGTCGGTGGCGGTCGTCTATGGACTGGGCTACGTCGATCGCAGCGGCTCGGTGGTCGAGTTGACCGTCAATCGCGTGGCCACCCACCAGTTCTTCTGGGTCACGTTCCTCAGCTGCGGGCCCGTGCTGATCGCGGCGGCCATGGCCATTCCCGCGTTGATGTCCGAGCGCCGGAGTGTGGCGGTGTTTGGCGCGCTGGCGGTGACGTCGATGTTCTTCTACTTCTTCGTCAACGTCCTCGATCACCAGGACGTCTACACCGGCTGGCGCGTCGGTCATTTCATGTTCATGTCGGCTGCGGTCGTGATCGGCATGCTGCTGGAGCGCATTGCGGTATCAACTTCTGTCACGCAACCACTGCAGCTCGGCGTGCTGGTCATCGCCTTTCTCGCCGGCTTGCCGACGACGCTGATCGATATCTACAACACGCAGGACATCACCAATCACAACATGGCACCGTCCGCGCATTGGACGCTGGTATTGAGTCCCGATGAATTGCAGGCGTTCGACTGGATTCAGAAGAACACGCGGCCCGACGCGCTGTTCCAGGTCGATCCGCTGGCGCGCGACTCGGAGACGTGGGCCTACCTGCCGGCGTTCGCGGAGCGACGCATGGCGATCGGCTTGCCGATCTCGATGGTGCCGCTCGCCAAGTATCAGCAGGGATCCGAGGCGATCCGCAACCTGTTCGAGGAGTCGCCGCTGGCGGCGTACGAGCGAGCCGTCCGCGCGCGCGTGAACTATGTGCTGGTCGGCCCACCGGAACGCACGGCCCACCCGGGCGTCGAAGATCGCTTCAATTCAATCGCAAACCAAATGCCGCTGGCGTTCAAGAACGGCTCGATTTCAATCTACGAAATCCACTAATCCCTGATCCCCGATCCCTGATCCCCGATCCCTATTTCCTGCAAAACGCCATCAGATGCCAGCCGAGGGGACGCACCAGACTCCTCGGCAACGCGTTAAACGTCCCGACGAACATCGTGTTGAACGCGATGCCTTTCCATCCCTTGTGAAGGCGTGACTTCACGGGAAAGCGCTCCGGGACGATGCGCGTTTCGGCGAACGGCTTCAACAGCTCCTTGAACTCGCCGATCGAATACTTCTTCAGCACCGGCGCGTCCTCGTGCTCGAGCGCGACCTTCATCAGCTTCGACATCGCGTTCAGCCACGACACGCGGTTGTAGACCATGAAGATGCCGGTGCCGCCCGGCTTGAGGACACGATGCATCTCGCGGATCAGTTGCGGCGCATTCGACGTGTATTGAATGACGCCGTGTCCGTAGACCACGTCGAAGCTCCCATCCGGATACGGCAGGGCCTCGCCGTTGGCGACCCGCAGCTCTTCCGGCGCGATGCCGTTCAGCTCGAAGTTTTTTCGTGCAAGCTCAATCGCCGTCTGCGCGAGGTCGACGCCGGTGACACGCGCGCCGCCCTTCGCGAATCTCACCAGGTCGGTGCCGATGCCGCAGCCCACTTCGAGCAGCCGCTGGCCGCGAAACGACGAGAAATCGACGAGCCGCGGCAGGTAGTGCAGCTTGTCGAAACGGTAGTCATCGAGATCATCGAAGAACGCCTTGGTGCCGACCGGGTGGTCGGTCATCTCGAGATCGTGAATACGGTGGTTCCAGTAGTCGGTTATCGCGTCGATCACAAGCCCTTATCGTACAATGACGCGCACCGATGCTGCGAGATCTCCGCCGGCTGGCGGATACGAAGTTTGACGTAATTGTGGTCGGCGCCGGCTTCTACGGCGTGACGACCGCCTGGGACGCGGCGCAGCGGGGGCTCTCGGTCGCGATCATCGACAAGGACGATTTCGGCGCGGCCACATCGTTCAATAACCTGAAAACGCTGCACGGCGGCCTGCGATCGCTCCAGGCCCTCAATTTCCCTCAGATGCGGCTGTTCATCCGCGAGCGCCGGGCGCTGGCCCGCATCCTGCCCCACCTGGTCCGTCCGCTGCCCTTTGTGGTCCCGACGACGCGCAATCCGAAGCGGAGCGCGCTGGCAATGCGGATCGCGTTGGCGATCAACGACGCGGTGGCGCGCGATCGCAACGAAGGCCTGTCCGATCCAGGCACGCACCTGCCCGACAGCCAGATCGTCTCGCGCGAAGAAGCGCTCCGGCTCAATCCGATCATCGCGCCGGAAGGCGTCACCGGCGGCGCCATTTGGTACGACTACCAGATGCAGAGCACCGATCGCGTCACGCTGTCGTTCCTGCTGTCGGCGGTGGATGCGGGCGCCACCGCCGCGAACTACCTGCAGGTGCAACGCTTCCTGCAGCAGAACGGGCGCGTCACCGGCGTGCGCGTCGAGGATCGCCTTACCAACGAAGCGTTCGCGATTCGCGCCCAGGTGGTCGTGAACGCCGCGGGACCGTGGGCCGCCGATCTGCTCTCCGACCTGCCCGCCGCCGCCCAGGGTGCTCCGCCCCCCCGTCTCTCGCGCGCGATGAACATCGTCACGCGGAAAGTCGTCAACGACCACGCCTGCGGCGGTGTCGTCAACGGCCGTTACCTCTTCATGGTGCCGTGGCGCAATGTGTCGATGCTGGGCACCAGCCACGACGCGCACGAGGGCAATGCCGATCAACTCAAGGTCTCGCGCTGGGACCTCGAGGCCTTCCTGAAGGATGCGCGTGAGGCGTTCCCGCATGCCGGCCTGACGACCACCGACGTGCGGTTGATCCACCGGGGCCTGCTGCCGATGATGTCAGGCAGCGGCGCGAAGGTACGCCTGGTCAAGGAAAGCCTGGTCGTGGACCACTCGAAACACGGCCTGCCGGGCCTGGTGTCGATGTTCGGCGTCCGTTACACGACGGCCCGCTACACCGCGGAGCGGGCGGTGGACGCGGTCTTCCGGGCGATGGGCCACGACACGCCGCCCCCCTGCCGCACGGCCGAAACGCCCCTGCAGGGCGGCAGCATCAACCACATGGACAATTTCCTGAAGGCGGTGATGCTGCGCGACATCGATGGGATCCCCGCGGAAACCCTCAAGCGCATCGCCACGACCTACGGAACCGGCTACGACCGCGTCCTGCAGATGGCCCGCGACGTGCCGGCCCTCGGACGGCCGCTCGGCCGCGATTGCGACGTGATTGGGGCCGAAATCCTCTATGCCGCACGGCGGGAAATGGCCCTGAAACTCGGTGATGCGCTGATTCGCCGCACCGAAGCGGGCGCGGCCGGGCACCCCGGCACCGACGCGCTCGAGCGGGCCGCGGCCATCATGGCCCGCGCGCACGAGTGGGATGAGTGGCGCACGCGGCACGAGATCGCCGAGGTCGAAGCCTTCTATCGCCTCCCCCGCGACTGAGTCCCAGAGGGGAAATTCATCGCCCGAGAGTGTTTTTCATAGGGGAGACGGTCATTTTCCAGAGAGAAAAACAGTGAAAATATAGTAATCTCCCTCTGCACGCTGCCGTAGACCGGTGGCGGATATAGGAGATCAGATGGCCAAGACTGCGAAGAAAAAAGCCGCGAAGTCCGCGAAGCCGGCTCGTAAAGCGAACGCGGCGTTCATGAAGCCCGTTCAGCCGAGCGACGCTCTCGGAGAGATCGTCGGCAGCAAGGCAATTCCGCGAACCGAGGTCACCAAGAAGCTGTGGGCCTACATCAAGAAGAATGGCCTGCAGGACAAGAAGAACAAGCGCATGATCAACGCCGACGACAAGCTGAAGGTGATCTTCAAGAAGCCGGTCGTCAACATGTTCGAAATGACCAAGTTGGTCAGCAAGCACTTGTCGTAAGGATCGCAACACCCTCTGTTGCAATGATCATGGGCGCGCGGGCAACCGCGCGCTCTTTCTTTTTACAGGTGTTCCGTCGCCCAGCGCTCGAACACCATCAGCGGAAACAGCGTGTGCGCGTGGTTCTCGCGGCCGTCGACATGATCGTTCACGAGCCTGGTGACGACAGCGGGATCGAACAGCCCGCGGCGGGCGACGCGATCGGCTGACAGCAGATCGCGCATCAGCGGCTGCAGTTCGCGGCGCAGCCAGTTCTTCATCGGGATGCTGAATCCTTCTTTCTTGCGATTCAGGATCGACTCCGGCAGCACACCCTTCATCGCCTGCTTGAGGATCCACTTGCGCTCGCCGTTGCGGATCTTCAAGTGGCCGGGCATCGAGAAGGCCAGCTCCATCAAGTCGCCGTCGAGGAAGGGCGCGCGCGTTTCCAGCGACGTCGCCATGCTCATGCGATCGACCTTCACCAGGATGTCGTCCGACAGGTACAGGCTCAAGTCCGCATACAGCTGCCGGTTGAGCACGTCGTCCTGGCTGAAGCGGCCGAGCGCCTCGCGCACCGGCGCGTAGACGTCGTTGGCGGTGAGTTCTTCACGCAGGCCGGGATTGTAGAGGCGCGCCTTCTCGCGCGCCGACAGGTAGACCATCCAGCGATAGTGGCCAAGATCCGACGGCGCGGTTGATGCGCCGGCGCTGAAGCGTTTGACCTTGTTGACGAGGCCCTTCTTCTTTTCCGTCGGCGGCAGCGCCGACGCGACGCCGGCCAGCGCCGGCATCAACGCATCACCCATCCATCCGAGCTTTGCGGCCAGTGCCTGCGCCTGGTAGGCGTCGTAGCCGCCGAACAGCTCGTCGCCGCCGTCGCCCGACAACACCACCTTGACGTGCTCGCGCGCAAGTTCGGAGACGCTGAACGTCGGAAACAGCGACACGTCGGCGAACGGCTCGTCGAGATGCACGATCAGCCGTTCGAACATGTCGCCGAGATCGGGCGATGCGGTTCGCTCCCGATGATTGGTCTTGAAGAGCGCCGCGACCTCACGCGCATACGGCAGCTCGTTGTAGGTGCCGTCGGAGAATCCGATGCTGAAGCTGTTGACCGGCTGCGATGAGGCTTCGCTCATCACGGCCACGATCGAGCTCGAGTCGATGCCGCCTGAGAGAAAGGCGCCCAGCGGGACGTCGGCCATCAACTGGCGCTTGACCGCCGTCTGCAGCGCGCCTTTCAGCGCGGCCGCGGCTTCATCGTCTTTCCAGTCCTTCAGCGGCACGTCGGCCGCATCCCAATAGCGATGCACCGTGGCCTGGCCGCCGCGATAGCGCAGGAAGTGCGCCGGCGGCACCTTGTGCACGCCCTTGAGCATCGTCCGGGGCGCCAGGACGTATTCGTAGGTCAGGAATTGATCGAGGGAGATGGGATCGAGCTCGCGCGACACTTCCGGGCGCACCAGCAGCGCCTTCACTTCCGACGCGAGCAGCAGGCCGCGATCGGTCTGCGTCCAATAGAGCGGCTTCTCTCCGGCGCGATCGCGCGCGGCGATCAGCGTGCGCGTGCGGCCATCCCAAATGGCGAGCGCGAACATGCCGCGCAGCCGTGGGAGGAAATCCTCGCCCCACTGCTCGTAGGCATGCACCATCACTTCGATGTCGGAATTGCGCGAACGGAACTTGTGGCCGAAGTCCTCGAGCTGCTGCCGCAGTTCCTCGAAGTTGTAGATTTCGCCGTTGGCGACGATCTTGATATCGCCGGTCTCGTTCAGGATCGGCTGTTGCCCGCCCTTGAGATCGACGATGGCGAGGCGGCGCATGCCGAGGCCGACGCCCGGCAGCGTGATACTGCCCTCTTCATCGGGCCCGCGATGGTGCAGCATCTGCACCATGCGCGCGAGATCCTCGGCGGCCACGGGCCGTGCTGGATCACGCTCAACGATTCCGACGATTCCGCACATAGTGAATTCAGCCGCCTTCAGCCTTCAGCCTTCGGCCTTCAGCCGTCGGCCCGGCGATCGCGGGTCACCCTGGCCGGAATGCCCGTGGCGATTGAGAATTCCGGGATTTCGCCGACCACGACCGCCCCTGCTCCAATGATCGCATCACGGCCGATGGTGGATCCATCCGTCACCACCACGTGTGTGCCGAGCCAGGTGCCGTCGCCGACGTCGATGCCCTTGGCCGTTCGGCCTTGCTGCAGCACGGGGATATCGGTTCGGTCGTAGAGGTGGTCGCCGCCGACCAGGTAGGTGTAGGCCGCGATCAAGATGTCTTTGCCGACCCGCACCGTCGACGCCGAGAAGATCTCGCAGTTGAAGCCGATGTTGGCGCGGTCTTCGATGACAATGTCGCCGTTCTTGCAGCTGAGGATGGTGTTGCGGCCGATGAAGACGCCGTTGCCGATCAGGATGCCGCGGTTGTCGGTGCCCTTCGCGTCCAGGCAGCAGAGATCGTCGATGACGACGTTGTCGCCGATGTGAATTTTGTGCGGATGGCGCAGGGTGATGTTGACGCCGAAGACGACGTTGCGGCCGACCGAGCCGAGAATCATCGGGTAGAGCTTCGAGCGCAGCACCAGGCCGAGCGCGCCAGGGACCCAGCTGGCCAGCAGCATCGCCGCCTCGTAGGCGAACAACGCGCCCAGGCCACGCCGGCCGATGAACAGCTCGCGGTACTTGTCGCCTTTCGATCGGCTCTCGTTGAAGAGTTCTTGCTGGATGACGGTAATGCGCGGATCCGCCTTCGCCTTGCGGTCTTCGTCCCGGCTACGGCGGACAGGTCGTGCTTCGTCCGATGACGAGTCGCTCATCGGCCGACCGTGGCGAGGTCTGTGGTCTCGCGGACCTCGCGAATCACGTAGGTGGCCTTGTCCTGGGATTCGTAATACGTGCGCGCCATCACTTCCGCGAGCAGCCCGAACGTCAGGAGCTGGACGCCGATGAACACCAGCATCACGCCGAGCAGCAGGAGCGGACGCTCCGCGATGCCCTGGTGCTGAAACAAGCGGACGTACCCGAGGTAGCTGGTGATCAGGGTACCGAGCCCGCCGGCGAGGATGCCGAGCAACCCGAAGATCTGCAGTGGCCGCGTGGAATAACTGAGGAGAAATTTCACGGTCGCCAGGTCCAGCACGACGCGGATGGTGCGGGACAGCCCGTACTTGGTCGTGCCCGCCTTGCGCGCGCGGTGATTGACGACCACTTCCGCGATCTTGACGCCGATCTGGCTGGCGATCGCCGGCAGGAAGCGATGCATCTCGCCGTAGAGGCGCAGCGGCTTCACCACTTCGGATCGGAACACCTTGAGCGAGCAGCCGTAGTCGTGCAGGGACACGCCGGTCGCCCACGAGATCAACTTGTTCGCCATCATGCTCGGGATCCGACGCGTGATGAAGGTGTCCTTGCGGTCCTTGCGCCAGCCGCAGACGATGTCGTTGCCCTGTTCGATGAGCGCGACCATCGCGGGAATGTCGTGCGGATCGTTTTGCAGATCGCCGTCGGAGGTAATCACCAGCCGCCCGCGCGCATGCGCGAAGCCGGCGGCAAAGGCGGCGGTTTGCCCGAAGTTGCGGCGGAAGCGGATCACCCGCAGGTGCGGATCGCGCGTCTGCAGGGCCGCCAGCTGCTCGAACGTATCGTCCGTGCTGCCATCGTCCACGATCAGGATCTCGTAGCTCCGCCCGTACTGGACCAGCGTCTGGGTCAGCTCGTCATACAGCGGCTTGATGTTCGGAGACTCGTTCTGGACGGGTATGACGATCGAAAGCTCGGGTGCCATCAAATGAAGTGAATCAAGGCATTATAGAACGGACAGTGCCCGCCTTCGATTCCCTTTCGCGTCTGATTGGCCTTGCGGCCGCCATTTTGGGCACATACGGCGCGAGTGTGTATTGGCGTGCAGGGCTGTCGCTGAGCCACTACGACGCCAAGGCGCACCTCGTCGTGGCGCGCCGGATTCTCGACAGCCTGACCCCCAGCTGGGAGCAGATCGGCGCGGTGTGGCTGCCGCTGCCCCACCTGCTCAACGCGCTGCCGGTGCAGATCGACTGGATGTATCGGACGGGCGGGTCGGCGATTGCGATCTCGATCGCCTGTTACGCGCTGACCGCCGCCAGCGTCGCGCAACTGGTGCGGACGGTCACGGGCTCGCGCACCGGCGCCATCCTGGCGGCCCTGCTCTTCGCCCTCAATCCCAACGTGCTGTATCTGCAGAGCACGCCGATGACGGAGCCGCTGCTGTTCGCGCTGTCGACGCTGGTCGTGCTGCACCTGGCGCAGTGGGTGATGGGGGACGAGATTCGCATTCGACCGGCCGCGGGCTGGACGATCGTCGGCGCCTGCCTGACCCGATACGAAGCGTGGCCGATCGTCGGCGCGGCGATGACGATCGCGGCGATCGCGAAATGGCGCCGCGGCGCGGCGTTCGAAGCCGTGGGCCGCGAGATGCTTCGCCTTGCGATCTATCCCGCGCTGACGGTGATTTTCTTCATGGGGATGAGCTTCGCTTCGACCGGGCAATGGTTCATCACGGGCGGCTTCTACGTACCCGAGCCCACGTTGCAGGGACACGCTGCGGTCGTGTTCGACGAAATCCGCAAGGGCCTCGAGCAGCTTGCCGGACCGACCTTGATCGACGCGACGGACGTCGCCCTCGCCTTCCTCCTGCTCTGCGCCGTCGTGCGTCGCCAGTGGGCGTCCCTGCTCATCCCGGTCGCGCTGCTGGCGTCGATCGCCCTGCCCTGTTACGCATTCTATTCAGGGCATCCCTTCCGCATTCGATACGAAGTGCCGCTGATTCTCGGCGCGGCCGCCTGCATCGGCACCGCGGTGGCGATGTTGCGGATGGCCGCCCCGCTCGTCGCCTTGCCGCTGCTGTTCTTCGTCGTTCGCGACGTGCCGGCGTTCAACCGGGATGCGCCGATGATTATCGAAGCGCAACTGGATCGCGCGAACGGCCTCGCGCGGCGCACGGTCACCGACTGCCTGCAACGCTCGTACGACGGCACGACGATCATGGCCAGCATGGGCTCGCTGGCGCATTACATGCAGGAGCTCTCCACCGCCGGGTTCGATCTCGCGGACTTCATGCACGAAGGCAGCGGACCGATCTGGCAGCGGTCGTACTACTCGGATCCGTCACCGTTCGCCGGCTGGGTGCTGATCGAGGAAAAAGCGGAGGGCGGGGACATGTTGTATCAACGACAACAGGAATACCCGCAATTCCTGGCGGCTTACGATCGCGTCTGTGCAGGCGGGAATGTGGCGCTGTATCGGCGCAGGTGACGCGCAGGCGGGTCTGAAGACCCGCCTCTACAGAGCAGTGAAGACCCGCCTCTACAGAGCAATGAAGACCCGCCTCTACATCGCAATGATGCGAAGCAGTTCGTCGTGAATCAGTCCGTTGGTCGCCAGAATATCCCCGCGATGCGGATCCCACGGACCGCCGTCCATCCCCGTGACCCTGCCGCCCGCTTCTTCGAGAATCAGCACCGCGGCCCGCGTGTCCCACGGCTTGAGGCTCGCTTCCCAGAAGCCATCCATGCGGCCGGCCGCCACCCACGAGATATCGATCGCCGCCGAGCCGAGGCGTCGAATCGCGCGCGCGTGCTTCAGCACCTCTGCAAAGACCTTCACGAACTCGTCGGCCTGCTGATGGATGTTGTACGGAAAACCGGTCACGAGCATCGACTCGAGCGCGGTGGCATTGCGCGAGACCTGTAATCGCCGGCCGTTCAGCCACGAACCGATCCCGAGCTCCGCGGTGAACAGTTCTTCGCGATTCGGATCGTAGATCGCCGCGACCGTGGCGACGCCGTCGATCTCGAGCGCGAGCGACGCGCAAAAAATCGGCACGCCGTGCGCAAAGTTGGTCGTGCCGTCGAGCGGATCGAACACCCAGCGATGCCGCGCCCCACGCGACGCGACGTCGATCTCCTCAGCCAGCACATCGTGATCGGGGAAGCGCTCCGCGACGAGCGCGCGGAACATGCGCTCGACTTCCAGGTCGACCTCGGTGACGAGGTCGATGGCGCCTTTCTTCTCGACACGCACGTTGGTGCCGAACTTGGCCATCTGCAGCTCGCCGGCGCGCACGACCGCCTCGATCGCGGTCGACAAAAACAGCGGATTGGGTTTATCCACCGTGGCCTTGGCGAAGATGGATCACGCGTCCGCTTTTTGCAGCTTCTTGACCATGCGAATCTCCATGCCGCCCGGCACCTTCTTCAGCACCGTTTCGTCCATGAAGTTGCGGATCAGGAAGATGCCGCGGCCGCTCGACTTGAGGATGTTCTCGGGCGCGAGCGGGTCGGCCACTTCTTCCGGCACGAAGCCTTCGCCCTGGTCTTCGATGCGAATCACCAGTTCATCACTCGCCGTCGGCGGCACCGGGCTGAACTCGACGATGACGCGCTTCCGGGGATCGTTCTTGTTGCCATGCTTGATGGCATTGACGACCGACTCGCGCACCGCGACGCTGACCCAATGCAGCTGATCCTCGTCCAGGCCGGCGGCCGTGCACACGTGATCGGAGACCACCTGCACGAAGTCGAGCATGTCGAACGCGGAATTGAATTCGAGACGAACGGTGTGCGGTGGAATCATCTCAACGAGACTCGGACCGCGGGCGGCATGTGCAGGTTAAGTACCATAGCGATTCAAACCGGGTCAAGCGAATCGTCTCAAGGTTGCTATAGTTAAACGTTATGCGAGTGGCCGACCGCGTTACCGTCTCCCCCGCGCTCACCGTCTCCGGCGAGTTGCGTGTGCCAGGAGATAAATCCATTTCGCATCGTGACGCGCTCCTCGCGGCCCTGGCCGACGGCCGGTCCACGATCGCCAACTACGCGCCGGGCGCCGATTGCGCCTCGACCCTGGCGTGCATCAGCGCCCTCGGAGCTATCGTCTCACGAACACCGGCGACCCGGGCCGGAGAACCGCCCCTCGTCACCATCGAGGGCCGCGGCGTGCGCGGCCTGCGCGCGGCGGCCGGCGACCTCGATTGCGGCAATTCCGGCAGCACCATGCGCATGCTGGCCGGCGTCGTGGCCGCTCATCCCTTCTTATCGACCCTCATCGGCGATGCATCACTGTCGCGCAGGCCGATGCGCCGGATTATCGGCCCCCTCACCGAGATGGGCGCGGTGATCACGGCCGGCGCCGGCGATCGGCCGCCCGTCCGCATTCAGGGCGGCGAGCTCACCGGCATCCAGTTCCGGCCAGACACCCCGAGCGCGCAGGTCAAATCCGCGGTGTTGCTGGCGGGGCTGCAGGCGCGGGGGGTGACGTCGGTCGTCGAACCGGCCTCTACTCGTGATCATACGGAGCGGGCGCTGGCGGCGTTCGGCGCGGACGTGACCGTTGCTGGTCGAACCATCACGATCACGGGCGGTCAACGGCTGCAGGCGTGCGGATTGACGGTCCCCGGCGATATTTCCTCGGCCGCGTTCATGGCCGTGGCCGCCGCGGCGCTACCTGGGTCCGACGTGACCATCACCCGGGTCGGCCTCAACCCCAGTCGCTCGGCGTTGCTCGACGTCCTCAGGCGTTTTGGCGCGGCCGTCGACGTCGTCGTCGAAGACGACTGGAACGGCGAGCCGGTCGGCAAGCTGCGCATCCGTCATCACCGCATGACCGACCTGGTGATTACCCCGGACGAAGTGCCGGAGGTGATCGACGAGCTGCCGGTGCTCGCGACCCTGGGCACGTTCGGCGGCAGCGTGACGGTGTCGGGCGCCGGCGAATTGCGCGTCAAGGAAAGCGATCGCATCGCGGAACTGGTGGCGGGCCTGCGGGCGATGGGCGCGGATGCCGACGAGCGGCCCGACGGGTTCCAAGTGCGCTCCGGCACGCGCCTGACCGGCGGCACGGTGCACGCCAAGCACGATCATCGGCTGGCGATGGCGTTTGCGGTCGCCGCGCTCGGCGCCACTGGCCCCACCGAGATTGAAGGCGCGGACGCGGTGGCCGTCTCCTACCCCGCCTTCTTCGAAGACCTCGATCGGCTCGCGCAGCGATCCGGCGGTGCGCGCGCGTGACCGCGGACAAGATCTATCTCGTCGGCTTCATGGGTGCGGGCAAGTCCACGGTGGCGCGGGCCCTCGGCAAGCGCCTCGACTGGAAGGTCGAAGACATCGACACCCGCATCGAGCGCGCCGAACGGCGCGACATCCCGGCGATCTTCCGGACCGACGGCGAGCCGTACTTCCGGGCCCGGGAGCGCGAGGCGCTGATCGGCCTCCTCCCCGAACGGGGTACGGTGGTCGCCACCGGCGGCGGCACCTTCGCGGACGCCTCGAATCGCGAGCTGATGCTGCGTGACGGCGCCGTGGTCTGGCTCGACGCCCCGCTGTCGACGGTCCTCGACCGCGTGCCGGCCGACGGCCGGCGGCCGCTGGCGGCTGATCGCCTGGGAATGGAACAGCTTTATAATCAGCGGCTCGTGGCCTACCGCCAAGCGCACCTCCGGGTGGACGCAGGTCGAGGCTCAGTTGAAGAGCTCGTCGATCACATCATGGAGTGGCTGGAAACCACCTGACTGCATGCGCTACCTGGTCATCAGCGACATCCACGCCAACCTCGAAGCGTTCGAGACGGTCATGGCCGAGGCCAAGCCAATTGGCTATGACAAGGTCCTGCTCCTCGGCGATCTCGTCGGCTACGGGGCGGACCCCAATGCGATCTGCGATCGGGTGCGCGCGATGCAGCCTGATGCGCTGATTCGCGGCAATCACGACAAGGTCGGCTCCGGCGTGGAGAGTCCCGAAGGCTTCAACGCCGTCGCGCGCAACGCGATCCGCTGGACCTACGACAACCTGAGCAAGGAGAACCGCGACTGGCTGGCGGCCCTGCCCGAGGGCCCGATGATCGTCGACGACATGATCGAGATCTGTCACGGCACGCCGTTCGACGAGGACGCCTACGTGTTCGACGATCTCGATGCGTTACGGGCGATGCACGCCGCCCGCCGCCCGCTGTGCCTGTTCGGCCATACGCACGTGCAGGTCGGCCATTACCTGTCGCGCGATCAGTTCGGGCTGGCGACCGCCGACGATCAGCGGCCGCTGACCATTCCGCTCGACGAAGCGAATCGGTACCTGGTGAATCCGGGATCGGTGGGACAGCCGCGTGACGGCGATCCCCGCGCCGGCTTCGCCATCGTCGATACGACGGCGCGCGCCGTGACGATTTATCGAGTGGAGTATCCGATCGCGAAAGCGCAGGCGCGCATTCTCGAGGAAGGGCTGCCCGACGTCCTCGCGCAGCGGCTCGCGCTCGGCAGATAGTCAGGCTTTGGGCTTGTCTTCTGCCTTCTGCCTTCGACCTTCCGCCTTGCGCATCTCCGAGGCGTAAGCATCCTGCGCCGCCCGGGATCCCAAGATCCAGCCGATCACGACCCCGATGACCAACACGCCGGGGATAAAGATGAAATGCGCCGCGGTCGGGACGCCGATACCCATTACTTTCTCCGCGATTCGAGATCGGTGATCTCTGCTTCCACCTTCTGCAAGCGGCGCGCGAGCGTAAAGACGTAGCCGAGCATACCGACCCACATGAATCCGTAGGCGGCTCCGAGCAGCGGCATGGCTGGAATCTGCTCACCCGGCGGCGCGTTGTCCACCGGCACGAAGTCGGCCGGCGGTTGTTGCGGTGGTTGTGCCGCCTTCGCCAAGGCCACCGCCGGCAAGGCCAGCGCCATTGTGACCGCTGCGACGACGACCGCTTGTCGAATCACTTTCATCACGCTTCATCCTCGGCAAGATAGAGCGCCTCGACACGGGCGCGCTGGTGTTCCAGGCGCGCGCGCAGGCGCAACAACACGATATACAGCAGCGTGAACGCGGTCACGCAGTACCAGAGCGGAATGCCCATCGCGACCGGCAACGTCGGCACCACCGACGTCGGCGGATGGAAGGTGCGCCAGTAGTTCACCGACACGTAGATGAACGGCACGTTGGCCATGCCGAAGAGCGCCAGGCCGGCGCCGAGCTTGTCCGAGCCGGGTCCGCCATATTTCTTCAGCAGCGTGTAGGCGACGAAGATCATGAACACCATCAGGCTGGACGTCAGCCGCGCGTCCCAGACCCACCACACGCCCCACGCCTTGCGCGCCCACAGCGGCCCGGTGACGAGCGTGAACGCCCCGAACAACACCGCGAGCTCCGCCGCCGCCGTCACCCAGTGCTCGGCGCGCGGCCGCTTCAGGAACAGGAAGCGGAAGCTGGCCACGCCGGCGGTGATCGCCGCCGTCATGAACATCCACGCCGACGGCATGTGGAAGAAATAGATCTTATAGACGAGGCCCATCGTGGCCTCGTACGGCGCGGCATCGATCATGAACGGCGCAAAAGCAAACAGGCCCGCCGCGATCGCCAGCATTACTACCATTCCACGCGTCATAAATCTGACATCCGCAATTCTGAAATCCGCAATCTGAGATCTGACATCTATTTAGTCCGTCATCACCGGCTCGAAGGTCCAGAGCGCCATGATCACGAACACTACGTCAAACGCCGCCAGCAGCGACAACCAGAACTGCGCGACTGCCGGTTCGGGGATCGGCTGGAACAACGCGGCTGTGCCGCGAACTCCGGCAATCATGACCGGAACGGTCATGGGATACAACATGATGGGCAGCAGCACATCGCGGCTGCGCGCGCGCACCAGCATGGCCGCAAACAGCGTTCCCACGGCGGCGAAACCCAGCGTGCCGAGGATGACCAGCAGCGCCAACGGCACGGCCTGCGCGATCACCGGCGCATTGAACAGCAGCCCGATCAACGGGACCAGGACGAGCTCGACCAATCCCATCAGCAAGAGGATGCCGGCGAGCTTGCCGACATAGAGCGCCGGCCGATCGGCGGGCGCCAGCAGCAACGCGCGCAGCGTGTCGTTATGACGTTCGCGCTCGAAGGTGCGGCCGAGCGCCAGCGTGCCGGAGAACGCGATCGACACCCAGAGGATTGCGGCGGCGACGTCGTTCAGCGGCCGGCCATCCACCACCAGGCCGAACGAGAACATCAATACCACCGTCACCGCAAAGAACATCGTTGTCGACAGGATCTCGAGGCTGCGGACTTCGACCGTCAGGTCCTTCTTCATGACGACCCAGGCGACGCGCAGGAAGCCGCTCATGCGCCGGCCACCGCCGCCTGGTAGCGATCGCGCAGCGAGCCGCCGGATCCCGAATCGGCCGACTGCTTGCCGTTGATCAGGAAGAGCGCGCGGGTCAGGACGCCATCCACCACATCGAGATCGTGCGTGGCGAGCACGATCATGCAACCGGCGCGCTGCCGCTCTCGCAGACGCGCCACCAGCGCGGCCGTCGACGCCTGGTCCAGTCCGGTGAAGGGCTCGTCGAGCAGAATCAATCGAGGGCCATGCAACAGGGCGCGCTCGAGGGCGACGCGCTGGCGCATGCCGCGCGAAAACCCGCTGACGTAATCATCGGCACGGGCGATCAGATTCGCGGAATCGAGCGCGGCGTTCACCGTCTCCGCCACTTCCTTCAAGCCGTAGAGATGCGCGAAGAACGTCAGGTTCTCGCGCGCCGTCAGTTCGGGATACAGGAACAGATCGTGACCGAGCATGCCGATCTGCGCGCGGACGGACGCGCCGGCGTCGGTGCCGGTGTGATCGCCGTACTGCACGCGTCCGACCGACGGCGACAGCACCGTCGCGAGAATATTCAGGAGCGTCGACTTGCCGGCGCCGTTGGGACCGAGCAGGCCGACGATCTCGCCCGGCTCGCAGGTAAAGGAGATCTGCGACAGCGCCTTTCGCCGCCCGTAGTGACGCGCCACGTCAATGACACGCAGGCGCTCGAAACTCATAAGCGCCTGTCTCGCCGAAGCGCGTCAGCGCGAAGGCGGACGCTCACGCAGCGGAACTCTCGTTCCCGGCGCGCGGCAGCCGATCGAGCTCGGCGATCACGCGCTCGAGATCGCTCGTCAGTCGGTTCAGTTTGGCCTGGTCCGACTCCGACAGCGGCTTCTGGCGGCGTTTGCGTTCGATCGCCACGATGTCGTCCATCAGCCGGGCGCGCTGCGCATTCAGCTTCGCATCCTGCGCCGCATGCGCCCTGCCCGGCGCAATCGCGAACCACGCGCCGATGCCGAAGATCAGCAGCGCCGAGATCAGCGCCGCGGTGCGCGGCGTCTTGCTGTGCGCCGGCAGGCCCGACAGGTTCACGACCAGCGTGTCGCCGGCGTTCAACCGGCCGCCGGTGCCCATGATGAATGCCTGCCCATCGGAATCCATTTCACGCGTGTCGGTCAGTTGCGGCGACGACACCTTCATGTCGCCAATCTTCTGGACGCCGACGAAGACCTGCGCCATCGCGGCCGGGAGCTTCTGTTGAATCGAGATCGTGTCCCCCGCCTGCGGCAGCGAGAAGCCGACCTGCGCGACGGTCTTGCCGGGCGGAAACGGCCCGGTGATGGTCATCATGTCGCCCTTGGCGCTGGCGTGCTGCGACGATCCCTGCATCATCGAGGCGCCGGCGGCGCCGGTCGGAAGCTTGAACAGCAGCGGTCCGCCGATGTCGATCGGCGTGCGCGCGTTGTTGATGATCTCGAACAGGTAGAAGATCGTCAGGTTGTCGTCCTGATACTCGGCGATGATGCGCGACTCGGGACCGATTTCCACGACGCCGGGTCTGGCCGGCTCTTTGGCCGCCGCCTCGGCGGCCGACTTCTCCGCCGCCTTCAAAGCGGCGATGCCGGCGATCAGCGCGACACGCACGCCGCCCTTGCCAGGCACGGCGAATTCCTGCGAGGTCAACGTTTCGCCGTCCACCGTCGTCGTCGCTTGCACGGTCGTGCCCGCGGCCAGGCCGTCAAACTGCGCGCGGCCCTGCGCATCGGTCTTCAGCGTGCGCTTGTCCTTGCCGATGGTCAGCGTCACGTCCTGGCCGGCGACGTTGTTGCCCATCCGCTCACGCACGACGCGAATGGTAACGGTCCGGTCCGCAAGCTCCGGGGCCGGCAGAGGCGTTCCGGCAATCGCGCTGGGATCGGGCATCTCGACCTGCGCATAGGCAGGAACTGCTAACCAAAGTAGCAAGAACAGGAGCGCAAACCGCCCGATCCGTACCTGTCCCGGATATAAAGCGCAGTTCATAACCGGGCTCCGCAGTTCTTGCAGAACTTTGCATCTGGATCGTTTGCTGTTTTGCAAGCGTCACAATTCGCTTGGAGAGCGACGGCTTGAGCCGTCGCTGAACCGCTCGCTGAATCGTCGTCGGTGTTGGCGCGGCGACGGCTTAAGCCGTCGCCCTCCAAACGAGCGTTAATTTCTTTCGCGATCTGGTCCTTGTATCCGCCGCCTGCATCCAGTTGGCGCATCAACCCGAGCGCCCGGGCGCGGAGGCGTCCGGCCATTTCATCGAAATCCGCCTTCGACATCTTCCCCATGGCGAAATCGAACTCGAGCTCCTTGAGCGATCGCAACACGAGCGCCTTCTCCCGCTCGAGCGCGATCCGGGTGCGGCCGGCGATGGTGAAACCGCTGTGCGCCTCGGGGTTCACGAGTGGCGACAGCATGCGATACGCGCCGAGGCCAACAAAGCTCACCGCGACGACGGTCAAGCTCAGGATGATGATGTTGGCAGGCCGCTGCCCCGTCGCGACGATCACCGTCGCGGTGGCCGCCAGCATGCCGCCGAGCAGGAAGAACTGCCACGGCTGAAGAAACGGGTCAGAAGAACTGTCGACCGTTTTGCTAGTCAAGATTGCGGAGCTCGTCGTCGAGGCGCGAGGCCATCTCGGGGTCTTCCATGCCTGCCGGGAGGCCGGCCAGCGAGGCGCGGCGTGACCAGCGCATCGCGAGATACGCGATTGTCAGGAACCCACCCACGCCGACCACGATCGGCATCGCCCAGACCACGCTGCCGGAGCCGGTGCGAGGCGGTTCGCTCAGCACCTGGTTGCCACCGTAGGTAGTCACGTAATACTGAAGGATCTGCTCTTCGTTCTTGCCTTCCTTCAACATCGCATCGATATTGGATCGCTCGAGTGCGCACATGCCGCACGAGCATTGGCCCACCGGCAATCGCGAACAGCCGCCACACCAGCACGCCAGCTTGTGGGCGATCTCACGCGACCTCGGCGAGACGAGCTGCAATCGAGGGTCCTGGCCGGTCTCGACGTGCTGCGCGAGCGCCGTTCCGCTCGACAGCAACAGCACGAGCAACACCATCGCGGCGGTGACCGTTTCCGCCGGCACGGCGGCCGCCGCGAACGACAGCGAGGCTTCCGGCAATAACGCGATGCCGGTGCCGATCGCCAGCACGCCAAATCCCAGCCACACCCAGTTCACGAGCGGGTTGATGTGCACTTCGACGCTGGCGGTCTGTTCTTCGATCTCGAACGCGGGCATCACGATGTAGAGGTCTTCCGCAAAGGTCCGGCGGATCGCCACTTCGGTGGTCGGCTCTTCCTCGTGCTTGCGGAAGTACCACTTCGCCGGACGCATCTGGTCGATGACCTCGCCCTTGTCGTTCTTCACCGTGACGTGTCCGGTGACCATCTGCTTCTGGCCGTCGTCGGTGACGCGCAAGGCGTCGAGGTGGATGGTGTAGCTGCCGACCTTCTGCTCTTCGCCCGGCTTCAGGAGCAACTGCGTATCGCTGCTGAAGCCGTTGCCGGCGAAGCCGAGGAAGATCAGCACGATGCCGGCGTGAATGATGTAGCCGCCGTAGCGGCGCTTGTTACGCGACACCAGGCCGATCATCGCGGTGATGATGTCGGTGCCGGTCATGCCGCGGCGCACGTTTGCGCCGCGCACGAATTCCTGCGTCAGCGTGCCGGCGACGAATCCCGAGAGGGCGAAGCACAGGCCCGAGCTCCACACGCGCACGCCGAACGCGGTCACCACCACCGCGGTGACGATGCCGGCGAGGGCCGGCCACATGAACTGCTCGCGAAGATTCGCGACCGTTGACTTGCGCCACGCCAGCAGCGGGCCGACGCCGGTCAGCACCAGCAGCATCAAGCCGATCGGCACCATCCAGCGATTGAAGAACGGCGGGCCGACGGTGAGGCGCTCGCCGTTGATCGCTTCGGTGATGGTCGGGAACAGGGTCGCGAACAGCACGAACAACGCGGAGAACAGCAGGATCCAGTTATTGGCGAGGAACGCAGCTTCCTTCGAGACCCACGAATCCAGCTCGTGGCGCGCCTTGAGCATCGGCAGGCGATAAATCACCCACCCGAAACAGAAGACCACCGTGAACACCATGAAGATGACGAAGTAGCGCGCCAGTTCCGGATCCTCACCGAACGCGTGGATCGACTGCACGACGCCGGAGCGGGTCAGGAACGTGCCGACGATGGTCAGCAGGAACGTGATGATGACGAGCGTGACGTTCCAGACGCGCAGCATGCCGCGGCGCTCCTGGACCATGATCGAATGCAGGAAGGCGGTCGCCGTGAACCATGGCAGCATGCCGGCGTTCTCGACCGGATCCCAACCCCAGTAGCCGCCCCAGCCGAGTTCTTCATAGGCCCAGATCATCCCGAGCGTGAGGCCCAGCGACAGGAAGAACCACGAGAACATCGTCCAGCGGCGCACCGCGCGCAGCCACGAGTCATCGAGATAGCCCGTGAACAACGCCGCCATGCCGAAGGCAAACGGAATGGTCGCGCCAACGAAGCCGAGATACATCATCGGCGGATGGATGGCCATGTAGAAATTCTGCAGCAGCGGGTTGAGGCCCTTGCCGTCGACCGGCGATTCGGTGAGATAGGTCGTGAACGGGTTGTTGTGAATCACCATCAGGAAGAGGAAGAACATCTCCACCGAGGCGATGACCGCCACGACATACGGAATCAGCTCGCGATGCCGCTCGCGATTCACCTTCACCGCGATCACGCCGAACAGCGACAGCAGGAACACCCAGAACATCACGGAGCCGTCGAGGCCGCCCCAGTACGACGTGATCTTGTAGAAGAGGGGCTGGACGCTGTCGGAATAGCGCCGCACGTAGCGAATCGAATAATCGCCGGCGACGAAGGCGTAGATGATCACGCCCGACGCGACCGTCATCACCGCCGCGATGGTGTAGAACGCGCCGATGGCGCTTTCGATCAGACGGGAATTTCGCCGGCGGGCGCCGACGACGGACGCGGCCACGGTATAGGCCGCGAGGACGAACGCGATCAGCAGGAGCAGCGCGCCGAGTGAGGCCATGGCGGCCCCCTTAGTACTTCCCGGAGGGCGGCGCGCTCCCCGGCTTGGCTTCGTACTTCGACGGGCACTTCGCCATCACGCCGTTGGGCTGCACATCAAAGCCCTTCGACGACAGCGTGCCCTTCAGCACCACTTCGGAATCGCTCTTGAACGTGTCCGGCACGACGCCGGTGTAGGTGGCGCTCACCAGCTTGCCGTTGCTCTGGACCTGGAACCAGTAGTCCAGCGTGTTCGGTTTCTTCATGATCGAGTTCGGCACCACGAAGCCATGCAACTGCAGCTTCTTGCCGTACCACTGATCCGGCTGCGACATCACTTCGTCGACGTGCTTGTAGTACTCGGTGCCCTCCGCCATGGTCGTGTAGAGCAAACCACCGAAGGTCAACGCGAGCACGAGACTCGTCAATCCGACTTTCACAGCTTTGTGCTTCATAATGTGGGACTTAGGCCCTGATTCAGAATACTACTGACTAGCGAGACCGGCAACCCAACAACGTTGCTATACGAGCCCTCGATCCGCGGGATGAATCGCGACGCAAACCCCTGAATTGCATAGGCGCCGGCACGATCCACCGGCTCCCCTGTCGCCACGTACCACGAAATGTCTTCATCTGTCATGGCGTCGAACCACACGCGCGTGGTGTCAACCGCCGATCGCACGCCTGATCTACTGACGACGGCGACGCCGGTATGGACGTCGTGCACACGGCCCGCCAGGAGCCGCAACATGCGCCGCGCGTCAGCCACGTCAACCGGCTTGCCGAGAATCTCGCCGTCGATGGTCACCGTCGTGTCGGCGCCGAGGACGCGCGCCTCGGGACGAAGCGCCAGCACGGCGCGCGCTTTTTCGATCGCCAGCCGCTCGACGTACGCAGCCGGGTCTTCGTTGGCGTGGGGAGTTTCGTCGATGTCGGCGGCGAGCACTTCAAATGAAATGCCCGCCGCGGCCAGGAGTTCGGATCGCCGTGGCGATCGGCTTGCCAGGATGAGCAGAGGTTATTTCCCTTTATTCTCGTACCAGCGCACGACGCCCGAGGCGCCGCCGCAGACGAGATCGTTCTTCTTGTCCTTGTTGATGTCCACGCCGACGCAGCTGTTCATGCCCGCCTGGTCCTCGAGGCGCTGATACGTCCATTCCCCCTTGGCCGGATCTTCCGGGGCGTAGAAGATGTGCACGCCGCCCATCGGTCCATCCGGATTGCGCTGCGACTTTACGGCGTTGTCGTTGGCGACGATATCGTCGCGGCCATCGCCGTTGAGATCGACGACGGCAATCTCGTGACCGGAGGCGATCTTGTCGAAGATCACGCGACGCGTCCACTGCTGCCTGGCCTCCGCTCCGCCCGGCACGCCCGCCGCCTGCGTGTAGACGACGACTTCGTTGCCGTGCCACGGCTCGACCGACGCGAAGAACCGCTTGCCGTCCTGCACGCCCACACCGACGTCGCTGGCACCAAGCCGCGGAGCCTTTTCTTCATGCCCGTTCGACAGCACGACTTTTTCGAACTTCATCGCTTCACCTCTACCGGTGGCGCGATACATGACGATGCCCTCGAAGCTGGCGATCAGCAGTTGATCGCTCTTGCCGTTGTCCCACTTCACGGGACGCACGCGGTGAATGATGCCGGGGATGGCTTCGGTGATGATGTGCCGCTTCCACGTGGCCTGGTCGTACCAGAACACCGACGCCTTGTCCTGGTCGTAGGTCGGCGCGAGACTGCCCGCGCCAATCAACGGCGCGTTGATCAATTCCTTCTTGCCGTCGCCGTCGAGATCCGCCCAGACGATGTGGTGCGACGTCGGGAAGGCGTCGATCTTCTCCATCTTCCACGGCTGTCCCGGCCCCTGCGAGCGCGCCAGCCAGTTCAGGCCTTCGCTCTTCTGGGCCTGCATCGCGAAGGAGCTCTGGAACGCGAGCTCGGGAATGCCGTCGCCGTTGAGGTCGGCCGGCGCCTGGTTCACGATCTGCGCCGTGTCCGACGCAATCACGTGGCGTTCCCAGGTCGGATTCTCGTACCACGCCAGCTCGCGCGCGGCGAGTGAATTGGCAATCACGTCGAGCTTGCCGTCGTTATTGAAGTCCGCGATATTGACCGCGTAGGCGCCCGGCAATTTCGGATCGATGTCGTGCGCCTCGAATTTCACCGGGCCCGCGGCCGGTGCCCCGGACAGGGTGATCACGATTCCCGATGCGATGGCGATGGCGACAAAGGCAAGCTTGCCCTGGGCGAGCGCTGGCGAGTCGAAGGGTTTCATGGGGGGAATCATCTGTTACGATCGCATTGTGATCAAGGCCAATCAGGTCATGCCCGCCGTGGTCGCGGACGTCATCCGCAAGGCGCCGCTCAGCGACGCCAAGGTGACCTTTGCGTGGCGGTTGGCGGTGGGTGCCGCCCTGGCCAAGAACACCAGCGTCCGGCTCGGGGACGATGGCACCCTGTATCTCAAGGCGGATTCACAGGCCTGGAACGACTCGGTCCGCGCCTCGATCGGCATGATTCGCTCACGACTCGCCCACTACCTGGGCGATGAGACGGTTAAAAGGATCTCCTACGAAAATGCGTAACGCTTTCATCGTCAGTGCAGTCCGGCTTCCTACCGGCAAGTTTCTCGGCACCTTGAAGGACTTCACGGCTCCCGAGTTGGGCGCCATGGTGGTGCGCGAATCGGTCACGCGCGCGGGGATCGATCCCGCGATCGTCGACGAGTGCGTCATGGGCAACGTCGTGTCGGGCGGCGTCGGCCAGGCGCCGGCGCGCCAGGCGGCGCTCAAGGGCGGGCTGGCGGATCACGTCGGCGCGCTCACGATCAATAAGGTGTGCGGCTCGGGCCTCAAGGCGGTGATGCTGGCCACCCAGGGCATCCAGACCGGCGACATCGACATCGCCGTGGCCGGCGGCATGGAGTCGATGAGCAACTGCCCTTACATCGTCCCCAAGATTCGCGAAGGACTGCGCATGGGCAACGGCTCGGTCGTCGATCTGATGATCCACGACGGCCTGTGGTGCCCGTTCGAAAACTGGCACATGGGCAACGCGGGTGAAACGGTCGCCGACGCTTATAAGGTGACGCGCGATCAGCAGGATCAGTATTCGGCGGACAGCCACAAGAAGGCGGCGGCCGCGCAGAGTGCCGGCAAGTTCAACGCCGAAATGCTTGCCGTCACGATCCCGCAGAAGAAGGGCGAGCCGATCGTCTTCAATCGCGACGAATCGGTGCGCGGCGACACGACGGCCGAAGTGCTTCGCAACCTCAAGCCCGCCTTCAAGAAGGACGGTTCAGTCACCGCAGGCAATGCGCCGCCCGTGAACGACGGGGCCGCGGCCCTCGTGGTGATGGCCGAGGACAGGATGCAGTCCCTCAAGCTCAAGCCGATGGCCCGCATCGTCGCCCAGGCCACGAGTGGCCTGGCGCCGAAGATGTTGCTGATGACGCCCGTCGAAGCCACGCGCAAGGTGCTGAAGAAGGCGGGCTGGACGATCAACGACGTGGACCTGATCGAGTTGAACGAGGCGTTTGCCGTGCAGGCCGTGGCAGTGATGAACGAGCTCGGCGTCGATCCTGCGAAGGTCAACGTCAACGGCGGCGCGGTGGCGCTCGGCCATCCGATCGGCGCCTCGGGCGCTCGCATCCTGACGACGTTGATCTATGCGTTGAAGGATCGCGGCTTGAAGCGCGGCGTGGCTACGTTGTGCCTGGGCGGCGGAAACGGCGTCGCGCTCGCCATCGAAATGCAATAAACAACACGGGGCCGAGGATCAAGACTTCCTTGATCACGGCCCACGCGTTGTGCGTGATGAAGTTGTCGAGCCAGTAGCGTCTCGAGATCGCCTCGAAGATGAACGCGTTCGCGAAATAGAAATTCGAATTCAACGGCCACAACGCCATCACCCCAAGCGGTGGCGTGTCGTCCGATCCCAGCCAGTCAAACAAGACGTGGGTTGACCACGACAGCGTGACCGCGAGGGCGAGGCGCGGATTGCGTTTCCACGCGAAGACGATCGCGCCGGCGATCAGCGCGGCGCCAAGGCTGTGCGTTTGCCGGTTGTGCCCTCCCCAGGCGAAATCGATATCGGGCGCAACCGCTGCCAAGGTGACCAGACTGGCGGCCCAAGCCCCAAGTCCCAGGCCCCAGGTCCCATCCGACTCCGGCGCCATCAGACGATTCACGATGGCGCCTCCTAAGGCATGTCCGACCGGGCTAGGCACCCTTCACCGTACGCAGTTACGGCAACGCCGGTCAACCCGATGGCCCTCAAAACCTGCGATCAGGCCCAGAATGAGGCGAAAGTGGTCAATTACCCTAACTTATTGAAAATGGGCGTGAACTCACCTGTCACTGCACGGATTTACGCTTGACTTTCGCTTGGCTCGTTTCTAGGATCATCCGAGTCCCGAAAGGACCCCATTCACATGCCCATAGATGAACAGAAAGAACGCATAAAGGCGATCGAAGCCGCCGTCGGACAGATCGAGAAACAGTTCGGCAAAGGCTCGATCATGCGCCTCGGCGCGAACAACATCGTCGCCCCGGTCGAGTCCATCTCGACGGGTGCCCTCAGCATCGACTACGCACTGGGGATCGGCGGCGTGCCCCGTGGGCGCGTCATCGAGATCTTCGGGCCGGAGTCGTCTGGTAAGACCACGCTTGCACTGCAAATCATCGCCGAGGCCCAGAAGAAGGGCGGCACGGCGGCGTTCATCGACGCGGAACACGCGCTCGATGCGGCGTATGCCAAGAAGCTCGGCGTGGACCTGGACAACCTGCTCGTGTCGCAGCCCGACAACGGCGAACAGGCGCTCGAGATCGTCGAAGTGATCATCCGCTCAAACAGCGTCGACGTGGTCGTGGTCGACTCGGTGGCTGCGCTCGTGCCGCGCGCTGAAATCGAAGGCGAAATGGGCGAAGCGCAGATGGGCCTGCAGGCGCGCCTGATGTCGCAGGCGCTCCGGAAGCTCACCGGCGCCGTGTCGAAGTCGAAGGCCTCGCTGATCTTCATCAACCAGTTGCGCGAAAAGATCGGCGTGATGTTCGGCAACCCCGAAACCACCACCGGCGGCCGCGCGCTGAAGTTCTACTCCTCGGTGCGCGTCGACATCCGCCGCATTGGCGCGATCAAGGACGGCGAGGACGTGGTCGGCAACCGTACCCGCATCAAGGTCGTGAAGAACAAGATGGCGCCGCCCTTCCGTGAGGCGGAGTTCGACATCATGTATGGCGAGGGTGTGTCGCGCGAAGGTGACCTGATCGACATTGCCGTCGAGCACAAGATCATCGAAAAGAGCGGCGCCTGGTTCGCCTATGGCGGCGAGCGCCTCGGCCAGGGGCGAGAGAACGTGAAGAACTACCTGAAGGAACATCCCGACTTGCGCGACGCGATCGACATCAAGGTCCGTCAGGCGCTCGGCATGGTGAAGGACGCCGTTCCCGAGCCCGTCGCCGTGTAGAGGCGGGTCTTCGCCGTGTAGAGGCGGGTCTTCGCCGTGTAGAGGCGGGTCTTCGCCTTGTAGAGGCGGGTCTTCAGACCCGCCTGCTCTTCTCTTCGCATTACGTCATTCAGCTGCGACGCCCGTGGCTGGATGGCGTGATGCTCCTTGCCGGCGCCCCAGGCGGCAGGGCCATTTCGGCCCGTAAATGCGGCTATTCGGCACTACAAAATACCAGTCTGGTAGTTAATAGGCCTTTAAGTCATACCAAAGTGCTAAGCTGGATCCCATTCATCCTGGATTTCTGAATGGGGTCTTTTATGGTTCGCGTTTCAACGGTGGCAACCGCCGCCCTCCTCACCTTCGTTTTCATCGCCAGCCTCTCCGCACAGGGCATACAAACGGGCGCCGTCCGGGGCATCGTCAAGGACGTCACCGGCCAGGTGGTTCCGCAAGCCGCCGTTCGAGCGGAGGCGCAGGCCGGCCCTCGCACTACCACCTCTGACCTGGCCGGCGCCTACCAGTTGACCGGGCTGGCTCCGGGCGATTACGCCGTCACCGTCGAATTCAGTGGCTTCCAGACCGTGACCAGCCAGGTGCACGTCAGCCTTGGCTCGATCGAGCGGTTCGACGTCACGCTGAAGCCCGCCACCGTGAGCGAGGCCGTCACCGTGAGCGCGCCCAAGCCGTCGCTGTTGACCCGCCGGGGCGGGGGCTCGAACATGGTCACCCCACAAATCGAAGCGTTGCCGACCGGCCGCACCCCGTCGCTCGTCGCGGAACTCGCGCCGGGCCTGACGAACAACACGCCGAACGTCAACCAGGTCACGATCTCCGGCGCCCTCGCCTACGACAACGTGTTCCTGCTGGACGGCGTCGACATCGGCGACAACCTGTATGCGCGTCCCGACGACCTGTTCGTCGAAGAAGCCATCCAGGAAACGCAGGTCCTGACGTCCGCGGTGTCGGCCGAATACGGCCGCTTCTCCGGAGGCGTCGTCAATGCCGTTACCAAGCGCGGCGGCAACCTGTTCTCGGGCAACATCCGCAGCAATCTTTCGAATGCGGCGTGGACCGACGAGACGCCGTTCGAGAAGGCCGCCGGCCAGAAGCGCCAGGACAAGATGGATCGTTACTACGAAGGGACGTTCGGCGGCCCGCTGCGTGAGAATCGCGCGTGGTTCTTCTTCACCGGCCGCGCGCAATCCAGCAACACCAGCCTGACGCTCGCGCAGACCGCGGCGCCATTCCAGCAGACCGACGATCAGCAGCGCTGGGACCTGAAGCTCACGGCGAAGCCGATGACCAACCAGACGGTGCAGGTCCAGTATCTCGACCGCCGTCAGACCAAGTTCGCGCCGTCGCTGCCGATCACGATCGATCCGACCGGCGGCGATCACACCGATACGCCCGGCAACCTCCTGGTCGGCAACTGGGACGGCGTGATGGCCGGCCGCTTCTTTGCCACCGCGCAGTATTCGCGCAAGACCAATCACCCGCGCTTCGGTAACACCAGCACGAGACTGCAGGATTCGCCGTTCCTGACCATCGGCCGCGTCTCCCCCGGCGGCCTGCAGTTCGGTCCGATCTATTTCGATCGCACCGACCCGGAAGATCGTGACAACAACCAGTTGACGGGCAGCGTCTCGTATTTCGGATCGCGTGCCGGCCTGGGCACGCATGACGTCAAGGCCGGATTCGAAGTGTTCTCGCTCGTGCTGCGCGGCGGCAACTCGCAGTCATCCACCGGGTATCTCTTCAACACCGACTACGCCTCGGTGAATGGCAAGCCGCTGACCGATTCGAGCGGTCGCGTGGTGCCGGTGTGGATTCCGGGCGCGACGACCATCGGCAACACCATCCCGACGCGCGGCGCCGAGCTCGACATCAAGACGACCTCGCTCTACCTCCAGGATCGCTGGACGCTCGATCGCCTGACGCTGGATCTCGGCGTGCGCTACGAGCACGTCGGCAGCGAAGCCACCGGCGGCGCATCGAGCATCAACGCGCAATCGTTCGTGCCCAGACTGGCGGCGGCCTACCAGCTGCGCCCGGATGGACGGACGGTGGTCAGCGCGTCGTATGCGCATTACTCCGGCCGCTACACCTCGAGCATCTTCGGCCGCAACACACCGGTCGCGAACTCGGGCCGCCTGACGAGCGTCTACAACGGGCCCGCGGGCCAGGGCTACGACTTCGCGCCGGCCTACGACCTCTCCAATTACACGATCTCGTCCGGCTCGTTCCCGACGGCAAACATCTTCCTCGACGAGGATCTGCAGTCGCCGCTGACGCGCGAGTTCACCATGTCGGCGGCGCAGGAGATCGGTCACGGGGCCATTCGCGCGACCTACGTGTGGCGCAAGGCGACGGGCCTGGTCGAATCCTTTACTGACAATGCGACCGCCAGCGGCAAGACGACGGTGGCGCAGAACGGCACGACGTTCGGCGTGTTCGACAACGTTTACTACCGCAACTCGGACGATGTGGTGCGCAACTACCAGGCGATCGAGACGATGGGCAACTATCGCCTGCGGTCGAACTGGACGGTCGCGGGTCACTGGACGCTGCAGTTGAAGAACGACGGCAATTACGAAGGTGAAGCGGCGAATCAGCCCGGCGTCGGGACGCTGCTCGGCGACTACCCGGAATTGCTCGTCGCCGATCGCAACTTCCCGATGGGCCGGCTCGACGACTATCAGCAGCACAAGGTGCGCCTGTGGTCGACGTATCAGGTGAACGCCGGCCGCTTCGGCTCGTTCGACATCACGCCGATGTGGCGTTACAACTCGGCGCTGACCTACAGCCTGACCGCCGCCAGCGTGCCGCTCAGCGCCATTCAGCGCGCGCGCAATCCCGGCTACGCCCGCCTCCCCGGCTCGGGCACCAACGGTTCGCAGACGCTGTTCTTCGCTGAACGCGGCAGCGAGGAATTCGCCGGCTATGGGCTCGTCGATCTCGGCGTCACCTACCAGGTGCCGGTGTGGAAGACGCTCAAGCCGTGGGTCAAGATGGAAGTGCTGAACGCGCTGAACAACGACAAGCTGATTGCCTGGGACACCACGATCACGGTCGATCCCAACAGCGCCCTCGACGCCAATGGCCTGCCGACCGGCTACATCAAGGGCCCGCGTTTCGGACAGGGCACGTCAACCGCCAGCTATCCCCGCCCGCGGCCGGGCCTGACCGGCGGACGGACGTTCCTCGGCGCGTTTGGATTCCGCTTCTAGGCCTCCGCGACCGCATTCGTGATTCCGGAGACGGGGCGATGGCAATTCATCGCCCCGTTTTCTTTTGGTATACTCGGAAGTCTCTCCTAGCGGCCTGGTAGCTCAGTTGGTAGAGCATGCGACTGAAAATCGCAGTGTCGGCGGTTCGATTCCGTCCCAGGCCACCATTCGACTCGCATTCGGCGCGCTCCGCGCGCCAAATGCTCGCTCATGGCAGGCCGCGCGTCGAATGTCCTGAGTGAGTGGTCGAGTCGCGAAGCGACGCGACTGCGAATCGAAGGGCAACCACCTTCAAACGGTGAAACGCTTCACCTCTTGCAGCGGCACCTCGGCCCACATCCAGACGGTGGGCTTCGCATCCCTCACGCCGCTGATCTCCTGATCGATACCCTTCCAGATTTCCCGTAACGGCACCCAGGCGACGGCCGCCGCCGGCTTGGTCCTGAGCGCTGGTTCCAGGCGCCCCCTCAATCCGTTCACCGCCAGCGCCAACGGCGCCGCTGACTTGTAGGCGCGAACGATGTCGTCGCGGAGGTAGGTCAGGACGACACGGGTCACCCAGGCGGAGATGCCTTGCCGATCGAGTTCGAGGGCGAGGCGGAGGATGGCGAGGTCAAGCGCCCCAAAGAGCCGGGTCTGACCCTGTCGGCGGGCCTGGAGTTCCGTCCCGAGGCCGCCTTGCACGAGCAGGTGGCGAACGCGACGCGCGGTGCACTTGCGCCCGGCCAACTTCGAGACCAGTTTCGCCGCTTCATTCGCCGTGAGAAGTTTCGCGCCAGCCATGCTCGCCTATTGCACCCGCTTGCGTATGTTTATACGAAGAACAAACTTATGTCAATCGACAGGCCAAAGAAAATGACGCCGATTTCGCGGCGCCCTCGTTTGGAATGACCTAGAAGTGGCTGGCTCGCATCACGCCTGGAGCCATGCTTCCGCCTCGTTGGGATCGGTGAAGACTTCCACGGTCAGGGTTTGTGGCGCCATCAACTGAAGCTGGCGGGCGACGCCGAATTGCGCGGCGGTGGATGTCAGGAAGGCGCGTTGGAGCGGCCAACCGCCATCGCGGATGATGCCGCTCAGGATCTCCTGCAGGTCTTCGTAATTGGGAAGCCGGGCCAGGCCGCGGACGTCGATCAAGGCGCGGGTCTGGGCGGTGATCTTGCCGCTTTCGATCATCGAAAGCCGCCAGGCCCGCTGCTCTGCCAGGCCCGGCCAGTCCTCGCCGAGGGTCATCCGCACGATACGCGGGGCTCCCGTCGCATCCACCTGAAAAGCCATGCGCCTTCAGATTACAACAGCACGCCCCAACGGATCGGGGTTAACCCTAGAAGTCGATCAGCCGGGTGTACTTCACCACGAACGAGCGGCCGAGGGTGTCGATCGACGTGGACGACAGCAGGTCGCGGCGATCGTTGTAGACGATGAACAGGCCCGTGCCGCTGCGATTGAGCAGCGTGAAGCGAATGTTGGACGAAAACTGGCCGGTCTGGCCGTTGTACTGCAGCAAGGCCGACAGGTTCGACAGCGTCGTGAACGAGTAATTGGCCTTGATCGGCACCAGGTTGTTCACAAAACTGCCACCGGGCAAATCGATATCCTGGCGCGTCCAACCCAGGCTGGCGGTCGCCTTCGGCGTGATGCGGTACTCGCTCGTCAGCTCGAGGGCCTTGAAATCACCGTCGTAGTAATTGCCCAGGCGATAGCGAACCGAACCGGTGACGCGCGCGCTCGGGTTGTGGAGGAACTCGGCGGCGTGCTGCCCCCAGGAATACTTGCCGGCCGGAATGACGACGCGCTTGCCGTCACGGTTGTAGACGGTAAACGGCACCAGCGGCGAGTCCTGGGCGTAGTCGAAGAACGTGCCGAATCGGCCGCCCTGTCTCGGATCGATCTCGAAATAGTGGATGTGATACATCGACGACTGCAGCTCGCCGTCGAACCCGTAGAACGAGTTATACGAGACGTGCGGCGAGACGCGGCGAATCCATTCGATGTTCTTCGGCTGCGGCTGGAAGAAGACGCGGGCCTCCGGACGACGATACCCGCGGCGCGGCAGGAAGCCGACCTCCGGGTTGAAGTTGTCGCCGACCTGCGAGTAACCCGCGGAGACCTGCCACAGGTTGTTGGTGAAGTTGTAAAAGGCGCGGCCTGAATAGTCGCTGCCGGTCGGCCCGGTGGCGCGCGCCGGCGTGTCGGTGCGGGCGATGAACGTCGACAGCCGCTGGTTCTTGGTCAGCTGGATGTTCGCATCGAGACCATAGGCCCGGTTGTAGTCCTCGCCGCGGCTGTGCGCTCCGGTGCCCTGGCGATTGACGAAGATGCCGCCGTAGCTCGAGCGGCCGATTTCTTTCTGCACGCGCACCGCGCCGAAGTTGTTCGCGGCGCCGATGATGTCGCCCGCCACATTCTCCACATCGTCTGCCTGGATGTTGAGAAAGCCGAAGCTCCACCCACCCACCTTGCCGCTGAGGCGCGCGCCGCCGCGGATATCAATCGGCAGCGCCGCCGCCGACAGGCCAATGCGCCGAGAGAAGAACAGGTCGATCTGCTGCGGATTGCCGAACTGGAACGTCGAGGCGTTCTCGAGGAAGAACGAGCGCTTTTCCGGGAAGAACAAGTCGAAGCGCGTCAGGTTGACCTGCTCTTCGTCGGCCTCGACCTGTGCGAAGTCGGTGTTATAGGTCACGTCGAGCGTGACGTTCGGACGGATGCCCCACTTCAAGTCGGCGCCGATGTCCCAGTTCTTGGTGACCTGGTCGGTGCGCAGCGTAAAGTCCTTGTTGACCGAGCCCAGCGCGTAGGGAATCAGCTTGATGTCGCGGCGCGCGGGCAAATCAAGCCCGGTCATCTTCGCCGCCAGCGAGACGCGATAGATGTCGAAGCCGCGCGGAATCGGCGCGAGGTACACCTGCTCGTTCTTGTGACGAATGTTGCGGAAGACGTTGAAGCCCCAGGTCTGATTGGTGCCGGTCTGATACCGGAGCGTCTTGAGCGGGATCGCCATCTCGGTTTCCCAGCCGCGCTCGGTGATCTGCGACTTTACCGTCCAGTCGCCGTCCCAATTCGGGTTGAAGGCGCTGATGCCGCCGCGCTGCGTGCCGGAGGCCGCCGTGCCGGCGCCGAGCGACACGCCGCTCGACTGCCCTTCGCGTGCGACCTGGCCGTCGTACTCGATGCCCAGCGGATTGGTGCCGAACACGAACGCGTTCTGGTTGTCGTTGAAGGTGTCGAACACCATCACGACGGAGTCGGTGTCGTTGAGCGACGCATCACGGCGCGCCTGCGACACGATGATCTTCGACGGATCCGAGTCGAAGGCGATGATGCCGATGTAGATGGTCCCCTTGCCGACGATCACCCGCACTTCGGTTTTTTCAGAGGCGGGTGCGCCTTCAGTCGGATCCTGCTGCGTGAAGGTGTCGTAGGGCTTCACGGTCTGCCAGATCGCATCGTTGACCTTGCCGTCGATGACGGGGCCTTCGGCCGCCGCATCGAGCTTGGCGGCGGAAATGGTCGGAACGGATTTGGCTTGGGCGAACAGGGCGGTGGGCACGGCGGTCATGGCCACGACGAGGGCCAGACACGTCGCACAGGAACGGGCGATTTGATTGCTATGCATTGGTTGGGATGACTAAAATCGCTGCGAAGTGTACCTGAGCCGCATAGGAGAGACAAGACCGAGCGCCTCAAAATCGACCAGAATGCACAGGGGTGAACGCCATGGCCGTTCGATTCGCGGCGCTGTTTGTCACGGCATGTCTCTGCGAGAACGCGTTCGGGCAGACCGCCGCTCCTAATCTCACGCGCCCACAACGCGAGCTGCTCCAGGCGATGGTGTTGAGCGCCGACACCGCCGCCGCCAATCCCGAAGATGCGGACGTCCCGTGGCAGTCGCACGTGATGCGCGCATCGGACGGCTCACACTACGTCGCTTTCTCAATCGAACCTTCCGGTCTTCCGGCTGGACCGGTCATGCTTTACGTCCGGCTGGCGACCGCCGCGGCCGCAGGCGCGCCGCGCCTTGTCGAACGCTCCGCGATTCGTGAATGGCTGGCGGGAAATCGCACCGATCCGCGACTCCTGCCGCAACGCAATATCGCGATCGGCGACATGCCCATCATGGGCGTCGGGGGCACCAACACCAACCGGCCCGTGACCTCGACCGGCGTCAACGAACTGAGGCTGATGGCGCTCGAGCGCGAGCGTCAAAAGCAACAGAAGGCCGACAACGACAAGAAGCGGCTCGCGGAGCTCCAGGGGCGCGTCAACCCGGTGCGTGATCTATTGCCGTTCGAGGATTTTGACCTCGCTGCATACTCGGTGCGGCCCGACGGCAGGCGCCTCGTCAGCCGCGCCTTCACCGCCGGCCCCGGCGAGTACGACCTGATCGTGGCGTGGGCCGATCCCGCGGCGCCGAAACCCGCGGCCGGCATTCAGGTCGTGCGCAAGTCGCTACGCCTCCTCGCGGCCCGCACGGCGGGTCTCGAAACGAGCAGCATCATCCTCGCCGACAGCGTCGACCTTCGGACGGCGCCCTATCCACCGAGCGAACAAGCGTCGCATCCGTATTCGATCGGCCTGATGGAAATCGTGCCGGCACACGCGGCGCGTTACTCGCGGGACGCGCGCCTCTCGGTGGCGTTCCAGGTCATCAACGCGGAATCGAGCGACGCCGGCATGCCGGATGTCAGCGTCGCATTCCGCATCGTGCGTGTCACCGGCGATCGCGAAGCCCCGGTCGCCTCCCTCGTGCCGCAGGTCTACAACGCCACGACGCTGCCGCCGGACTTCAACCTGCGACTGGGCCATCCGCTGTTCTCGGCGGTGACGGCGCCACTCGCGACGCTGGCGCGCGGGGACTACCGGTTGAAGATCGTGGTCAGCGATCGCGTGGCCGGCCGCTCCATCGCTGCCGAAACAGATTTCACCGTCGTCGGGACACCGGCCTCGCTGCTCGCGGAGGCACCATCGCTCGGCGGCGTCTTCAGGCGCGACGTGCTGCTCGAACCTGCCGCCCTGTCGGCACTCGTCGCGCAATTGACGCCGCCCTCCCCATCGCCCGCGCTGGCACGCGCCCTCGGCATCGCCGGGACCGGCAAGCTCGTCGATCTGCTGGTCGAAGAGCCGGTGCCTGCCGCCGAGAGCGGCGTCCGGACGGCGCTGACCGGGCTCGCCTTCCTGTCCGTCGGCGATTCATCTGCGGCGACGCATTTCCAACGCGCGCTCCAGCAGAACTCGCCAGCCGGGCCGACGCAGTTTTTGCTCGGCGCGGCCCGCGCGGCGCAGTCGCGCGATGCCGACGCGATTGCGGCCTGGCAGGCCGCGATCGCCGCAGGCCATGCGACCGATCTGACTCGAGCGTTACTTGCCGACGCCTTCCTGCGCCGCAACGACGCCGCGCATGCGGCCGAAGCATTCGCTGGTCCCGCGGCGAGCGGCTGGTCGCGCACCTTCGCCGCCACGCTGATCGCGAGTCATCGAGAGGCTGACGCTGTCGCGTTGCTCGACAAGCGGCTCGCCGAACAGGCGGGGGATGAAGACGCACGCTGGCTCATGCTGCATGCGCTGTATTCGCAATTGATCAGCGGCGCCAGGCCCTGGCCGGCCGCGGAGGCAAGACGCTTCACCGACCACGCACGGGCCTACATCGACGCCAAGGGCGCCAATGCCGCGCTCGCCGAGGAATGGCTGAAGGTTATTTCTTCTTAACGGGGATGGGCGGCGGCGCAGGCGGCTTGCCCTGCGTCTTCAACGAGTATTCCTTGCGCGACGCCACGGTCACGTTCGGCCGATCGACCTTCACCTCGAGCAACCGCGTGCGCTTGCCCGGATCCTGGTTCGTCGAATAGAACCCCAGCACGTAGTAGTCACTGGTCTCCGCGTCAATCTTCTTGAGGTCGCTCGCAAAGTCGTTGGTGTTGATCACCGGAAAGCCGCCGGTCTCTTCCGCCATGTAGCGCAACGAGGCGGTGGTCTTCTGAATGTGCGTGCGCCATTCACTCTGGTCGAGATACGTGCCGGCGTCGACGACGCCCTGTAAGCCGCGCGGATCGATCGTATACAGCGACGCATTGGCGCGGTTCGCCGACAGGATCATCTCCTTCATCAACAGGTGCAACTCGAGGTCCGCCGTGGCGTGGCTGATGCTGAAGTACGGATTTTCCTTTTCGATCGTGAACCGCATCGGATCCGAGAAACGGCCGCCCTGGATGCGGTCGCTGCTGTTGCGGCCTTCCTTGAACGGATCGAAATCGTAGCCGGTGCTGATGTAGAGCACGACCTTGCGCTTGTTGTTGATGCCTTCGAGGTCGTTGACGATGTTGTAGGCGGTGTAGAAGGCCATCTGCGCCCGGTCACGCACGTCGGCGGGTCCCTTCGACGATTCGAACGACTGGAAGATCTCCGATGGGATCAGGCCCGAGCCGCGGATCTTGCCGATGGCTTCCATCGCCGTCTTCTTGTCGTAGGTCGGCCCGATCGAAATGAACGAGGGGCCGCTCGACACCACCGACACCAGGTCGCCGTCGTGAATCAAGGTGTCGCCGATGGTCTGCACGACGCGGCGCACGTGCGGTGTCAGGTCCGCCGCAAAGTGCAGATCGTCGATGAAGATCAGGATGACCCGTCCGGCGGTGTCGTCGGTCCGGGCCTTGGGCGGCGGCAACACGATGCCTTCCGGGGCAGCGGCGCCGGGCGCGGCCGCCGGCGGCAACAACAGGTTGAAGGTGCGGCCACCGCGCACCATCGTGAAAGACGACAGCGTCTGCGGCTGGCCGTCTTCCAGCACGGTGAAATTGTCCTTGGTCAGGTCCGGGACGAAGCGGCCGTTTTGATCGCGCGGGATGACGTCGGTGCTGACCAGCGTGACGCCGGCGCGAAATGTCGGCTGCGCCTGCTGTGCGAGCAGGGCGGCACCGCTCATCAAGACGGCTGACAGCAGAAGACCGAAGGCCGAAGGCGTCCGTTTCATGAGCCCTCAGTATAATGGCGGTCATGAAGACATCGCGCCGGGAGATGCTCGGGACCCTCGCTGCCGCCAGTGCCGCTACCTTGGTCGATCCGGGTGAGGTCCTCGCCCGAATCGCCGCGGACGTTCCATGCGTCGCCGGTGGACCGGTCGGCGCGCTCCTCGGCACGCTGCCGCTCTTCCGCGATCGGCCGCAAGTGCAGGAGTTCGGCGTCAAGTACGGCGGCGTCGGACTGGATGCGCGTCTCGTCACCGACCTGTCGATCCTCGAACCGAACAAGCTGATTACCCCGAACGAACTCGCCTACATCCGGACCGAAATGCCCGCGGCCGCGCGAGAACACCAGGGGCCGTGGACGCTCGAGGCCAGCGGTTTGCTCGCCTCGCCCACCACCCTGAAGCTCGACGACCTCACGCCGCGTTCGAAGAAGATGGGACCGCATCTCTTCGAGTGTTCGGGCAATGCCAACCCGTCGAATTTCGGGTTGATGAGCGTCGCGGAATGGGAAGGCATCCCGCTGACGGAAGTGGTCGCGCGGTTGAAGCCGGCCAAGGAAGCCACCGGCGTCCTGGTCAGCGGCTTCGATCACATCGGCCAGAATTCTCAGCGCTCGATCGTCGGCGCCAGCTGGGTCTACCCGCTCGCGACCCTCGACAAGCTCGCGCCCTTCCTGGCGATCAAGATGAACGGCTTGCCGGTGCCTGACGATCACGGCAAGCCGGTGCGACTGGTGGTCCCCGGCTGGTACGGGTGCACGTGGATCAAGTGGGTGAACGAGATTCGGCTCGTCGGCCCAGACGAACCGGCGACGACCCAGATGGTGGAGTTTGCGAACCGCACGCATCAAGCGGAGCCGTTCAAGCTGGCCCAGGACTATACGCCGGCGGATATCCAGACGGCCGCCACGCCCGTGCGCATCGAAAAGCGCAAAGGTCCCAACGGTCTCGAGTATCGGATCGTCGGCATCCTGTGGGGCGGCACGAAGCCGGTGGATCGCCTGCAGATTCGCATCGGCAAGGACCAGGCGTTCGTGCCGTTCTCGGTGTGCCCTGCGCCCAAGACGCACACCATGTGGTCGCTGTGGGAATACCGATGGAAGCCAACGCAGCCGGGGATTTATGACATCGCGTTGGAAGTCGCCGATCAGGCCGTCCCGCAACGCCGCCTGAAGACCGGCTACTACGTGCGCCAGGTCAAGATCGAAGAAGTCTAACGGACTGCGTCCTTGGCCTCTGCCACATCGGCGAGGCCTGGATCCGCCAATCGATAGTTTGTCAGGAAGCGCTTGTAGGCGGCACGCGCGTTCGCCGCATCGCCGGCATTACGATACGCGCGCGCCAGGCCCAGGACGGCGCGGCTGCGATTCGGCGTTCGCTGCAGGGTGCGATCGAACCACACGATCGCTTCCTTCGCGCGGCTCGCCTGCAACAACAACTCGCCATACAACTCGTCGGCGCCCTTGACGGGAAACGGCCGGCCGATCGGCTTCGGCATCCGCGCCTGCAGGGCGGCTGCGCGATCCATGGTGGCGAAGGCCTGCGGTTGTTGTCCTTGCGCGAATAGATCGAGCGCCTCCATTTCGGCCAGCATGATCTCCGCCTGCTGTCGCAGTTCCATCGGTTGCGACGGCGCCGCGGCGTTGCGGAATTCGCCGATCACCGACCGCACACGCACCGCGTCGCCCAGGTTGACGGCGCTCAGGCCGAGCGCGAACAACTCTTCGATGTTGTCGAAGGTGGTCTGCCCCTTCATCTCCTGCCAGTGTTCGCTCTCGATGATGTAGCGCGCGCGCATCGAGCCGCGATCGTTGCGCAACGCATCGACGTTGTTCCCCCGACCGATCTCGCTCTCACCGTAGCCGTGGCCACCGGCATGTTCCGGGGACGCCCCGTAGAGGCGGGTCTTCAGACCCGCCTGCGCTTTCATCGCTTGGTCGACAAAGGCGATGGCCTCCTTCGTTTTCGAAAATCTGCCCTGCTGCGTCCACTCGTATTGCAGCCACGACAGCGAATGGAAGTCGCGATTCGCGATCGACAGTCCACGACGCTTCGCCCACGCGATCGACGCATTCCATGACGCCTCGTCGGTCGATGCAGCCTCGTCCCACATCCCCGCTTGCAGGAATGCGTGCGCCGGCATGTGGAGCGCATGGCTCGCCGCGGGCGCGATCTTCGCGTACGCCCTGGCGGCCGGAATTGCTTTCGACGCAAGCGTCACGTGATCGTAGGCATGCAGGATGTAATGCGCGGCGCCCGGGTGATTGGGATTGCGCGCGAACACCTTCTCCGCGATGGCGCCCGCTTGCCGGCGGATTGGCAACGACGCATCGCCCAGCGGCATCGTCGCCAGTAACGCCAGCGCGTAGAACGTTTGCACCTCGTCGTCGGCAGGATTGGCGGACGCGAGCGTGGCCATCGCCTTGGCATACGCAGCGGCACGAGCGCTCTTGTCGCCGGGGCCAAACTGCGCTTCGGCGGCGCGCAAGAACCCCTGCTCTCGCGTCGTCTTCGCCTTGGCGATCCGAACCTCGGGGCTGGCCCCCAACTTGGCGAGCGCCGCACGGCCTTTCTCCACTTCCTCGAAGCCCCACAGCGGCTGGCTGAAACTCATCGCCTCGCCCCAGTAAGCCATTGCGAAGGACGGATCGATCTTCTGCGCCGCGCGAAACGCATCGATGGCGTCTTCATAACCAAAGCTGTGCAGCCACGCCACCCCGCGAAGAAAATCCGTTTGCGCGGCAGCACTACCTGAATTCGGAAAGACGACTTGACCGAGCCGGGGTCCGGGAACCTGGGCGACCAGGAAGAAAGCCAGCAACAAACGCGTCACGGAGAGTTGAGCGTACAACAAAAGAGGGCGACGGCTGAAGCCATCGCCCTCCAAACGAAGGTACCGGACGGTTGGAGAGCGACGGCTTGAGCCGTCGCTTCCACCGGTGGTTAGAACGACAGGCGGAACATCATCTGCGTCAGGCGCATGAAGCCCGACTGCGTGCTGATCTGGCCGAACGAACCGTTGTCGATGCGGGTTTCCGGTCCGCGCACCTTCGGGAGGTTCGTGAGGTTCAGGACTTCGATCTTGATTTCGCCACGCATCCGGCCCTTGAGGCGCAGATCCTTCGAGGCGACGAAGTCGATGTTGTTACGGTCCGGCGTGCGGACATCGCCGAGCGTGCGCGGCAGCGTGCCGAGCGTGAACGCGCCGGGCGCGACGAACGCCTGCTTGTTCAGCCAGAACACGCCGGTGCCGCAGGGCTCGACGGTGCAAGCCGCGCCGGCCGGCGGGGTGATGCGGTCGGTGCGCGAACCGGACGTCTCCGCGGCGCCGGTGCCAGCGTTGGCGCGGACCATGCGGGTGAAGATGCCGGTGGTGTTGTTCTGCACGTAGATGGCGGTCGGGAAGCCGCTCTCGATGCCGATGATCGAGGACACGGTCCAGTCGCCGAGGATCCAGGCGGCGACGCCGCTCTTCGCCCAGCGCTTGCCTTCACCGAACGGCAGTTCGATGATCGGCGCGATGGTGATCTTGTGCGGCACGTCGAGGAGACCGATCGAGTATTCCGCATCGATCCCGTAGTCGGCTTCATTGAGCTTGACGTTCTGCATCTCCGACGCCGTGGCCGAGAAGAAGTTCGTCTCGCCGAACTGGTTGTCGTTCAGGCGGCTATAGGTGTAGTTGATGCGGCCGCCCCAGCCGTTGCTGACGCGCTTCTCGAACTTGACGACGCCGGCGTGGTACTGGCTCTTGCCGAGCGTCGACTGGCGCATCAGGATGTCATTGAACTGCGGGAACGGGCGCAGCAATTCGCGGCGGGCGATGGTCGCGCTGCCCGTGCTCTTGCCGATGGCCTGGCCGAAGAACGGGTTCGCCACCTGGTCGTTCAGCGCGGTGCCGAGCGACTGGTACTGCGACGGCACCTGGTTGATGTTGATGATGCCGTCGTTCGAACCGCCGAGACCGAGGTCACGGCCGGTCGCGCCGACGTATTCGAGGCCCACCATCATGTTGCCGGGGAGCTCGCGGGCGATGTCCACCGAGTACTGGTGAATCATCGGCGCCTTCTTGTCCTGATCGATGAACTCGATCTGGCCGCCGACGCCTTCGAGCGCGCCGCGCGCGCTGCCGCGGACGGCCGCGATGCCGTTCGGGAACGGGTTGGTCAGGCTGACCGTCGGCTGGAACTGGCCCTGCTGGATCTGGTTGACCTGCGTGAAGCCGACGTTGCCGTAGTTGGTGGCGCTGACGCCCTGGTAGTTCCACGGCGCCCAGTAGAGACCGTAGCCGGCATGCATGACCGTCTTCGGGTTGAGCGAGTAGACCAGGCCGAGGCGCGGCGAGAACTTCATCGCCGGGGCGTTGCCCTGTTCGGTAGGCGCGCCGTTGACACCGGCATACACCAGGCCGCCGCGGATCGGCTGGTTGGTCAACGGATTGATCACCGAGCCCAGCGTGCCGCCGGGGTTCAGCGTGCGGTCGAACGCGACCGTCAGGCCGTTGTTCTTTTCGGCGAGGCCGTTCTCGTGTTCGAGGCGGACGCCGTAATTGAGGGTGAACTTGCCGTTGACGCGCCAGTCGTCCTGCAAATACGCGCCGTAGTAATGCGTGAACGCATCAAACGGCGACGACACCGTCAGCAGGCTTTCGTTGCCGGGCTGGCCGCTGGGCAGGCCGAGCAGCATGCTGGCGATCGAGTTGCCGGTCGTGGCGTTCAGCGACAGCGGATTCGACGAGGTGAAGAAGCGGTCGAACTGGAAGGTGCCGGCGCCGTTGGTGAACGACTGGGTCTTGATGCCGATCGTGCGCCAGTCGGCGCCGACCTTGAAGGTGTGCGTGCCAACCAGCTTCGAGACCGCGCCGTTCGCGCTCCACGAATACCAGTTGCGCGGCGTCGGGTCGATGGCGCCGAACGCGTAGTAATCGGTCGGGGTGACGCGCGGCATCTTCTTGACCTGCATCTGGTTGATGAAGTTCGAGCTGAAGCCCAGCTGGGTCGGGTCGTAATCAATCGACAGCGTGTCGTCGTCGACGAACTTGGTCATGCCGTAGCGCAAGGTCGCCACGGTGTTGTTGCCGGGCAGCCAGGTGTTGTTCAGCGCGAGCACGCTGACGCGGCGCTTCAGCAGGTAGTCGCTGCGATCCATGAAGCGGTTCGGATCGCTCAGGCCGACGAACACGGTGTTGGCGCAGGGCTCGTTCGACTTGTTATAGAGGTAGTAGCCGGCCAGCGACACCTTGTCGCTGAAGCGGTGATCGACCTTGCCGGTATACATGATCGCGCGGTCTTCGATCTGCGCGATGCGGTCGGTGAGGTTGTTGACGCCGGTCCTGGCAATATCCGTCGTCGGCGACGGCAGGTAGCTGAGCATCTTCACCGCGACCGGGTTCAGGCGGTTGGCGGGAATGACGTTGCCGGGGAACGCCGTGCGGCCATTGCCGCTCGCATCGCCCGTCAGCGGGTCATAGATTTCCAGGAGCTGTCCCGCGGCGTTGAAGCTCTGCGAGAAGTCGCCGGCGCGCTCGCGGTTGGTCGGCATGCGGGTCGGCGCGTTGCGGGTCGTGTTCGAGCCGTAGCCTTCCGACGAGAACCAGAAGAAGGTGCGGTTCTTGACCACCGGGCCGCCGAATGCACCGCCACCGAGGTGGAAGTAGGTATCGGGCAGCGGCACACCGGTGCGCGCCGCGTAGTAGTTCTGGGTCTGGCCCCATCGCGGGCGCGTCTGGTAGAAGCCGCTGCCATGCCAATCGTTGGCGCCCGACTTGGTCGCGGTGTTGAACGTGCCACCACCGGTGCGGCCGGTTTCGGCGTCGTACTGGTGGACCTGGACGTTCACGCCTTCGAGGGACTCGATGCTCGGGTTCGCCGACGCGCGGTTGCGCAAGTCGGTGATCGGCACGCCGTCCACGAGGTAGTTGTTGGCGCGGCGGGCACCGCCGCCGAGCGACAACAGCGACGCGTTGGTCTGATCCTGCTGGCGGTTGAACTGCGCGTCACCCGAGGCGACGACGGTCGGCACCGTGACGGCGAAGAGGAACGCCGAACGGCCGCCGCTCGGCAGCGTCGAGAGCTGCTGCGAGTCGATGACGCTGCCCGTGGACGCGTTCGAGGTGTCGATCAGCGGCGCATCACCAGTCACGGTGATGGTTTCCTGCAGCTGCCCGACATCGAGCTTGATGTCCATCGTCACGAACTGCTGCGTGCCGACGCGAACACCCTTGTTCTCAAAAGTCTTGAAACCCGTCAATTCGGCCTTCACGGTGTAGACCCCGGGATTCACCGCCGTGAAGTCGTACTGGCCGCTCGCGTTCGAGACCGCGTCACGCGTCGCGCCGTTCGCTTCGTTGATCAGGGTCACGGTCACGCCGGGGACGATACCGCCGGAGTCGCTGACGACACCGCGGACGCCACCGGTGAACGTCTGCGCAAACGCAGTGTTCGTGGCCAGTGGAATAAACAGCAGTGCCAGAAAGCACCACCGTGAAACAAGGTTCCTCATGCTCGCATTCCTCCAAAATATAGAGACCTGCACCGCCGCATCGATGCAGTTACAACGGCCGCCCCTCTATGACAGGTTGCCGGAGTTTACGCGCTCCAGCTTTGCCTTTGCAAGACAAACGAAGAAGAATCAATACAAATATTTGGATATCGAAGGCGGGTCTGAAGACCCGCCTCTACGCGTCGGTAACCGCGCCCTTGCTCGCCGTCGATACGAGCTTGGAATACTTCGCCAGCACGCCGCGCATGTATCGGGGTTTACGCGTGCGCCAGGCCCGCTTTCGGGCCGCCATTTCCTTGGCCGTGATGCCAAGCGTCAGGGTGCGCGTGCGGGCATCGATGGTGATGGCGTCGCCGTTCTTCACGAGCGCCAGCGGCCCGCCCTCAAAGGCCTCGGGCGTAATGTGTCCCACGACGAAGCCGTGCGTGCCACCGCTGAAACGGCCATCGGTGATGAGCGCGACATCGGCGCCGAGGCCGCGGCCCATGATCGCCGAAGTGGGCGACAGCATCTCGCGCATGCCGGGGCCGCCGCGCGGGCCCTCGTAGCGAATCACCACGACGTGGCCCTTGGCGATACGCCCGGCCAGGATCGCCGCGAGCGCATCCTCTTCGCGATCGAAGACGCGCGCCTTCCCGGTGAACATCTCCCCTTCTTTCCCGCTGATCTTGGCGACCGCACCATCGGGCGCGAGGTTGCCGCCCAGCATCACGAGGTGACTGTCCTTCTTGATCGGGTTGTCGAAGCTGCGGACGATGTCCTGGCCGGCCGGGTAGTCCTTGACGCCGGCGAGATTCTCGGCCAGGGTGCGGCCGGTCACCGTCATGACGTCACCGTGCAGCATGCCTCGATCGAGCAATCGCTTCATCAGCGGCATCAGGCCGCCGATCTTGATCAACTCCGCCATCACGTATTTGCCGCTCGGTTTCAGATCCGCGAGCACCGGCGCGCGCTTGCCGATGCGCGTGAAATCCGCCATCGACAACTTCACGTTCGCGGCGTGCGCGATCGCGAGCAGGTGCAGGACCGCGTTCGTCGATCCGCCAAGCGCGCTGATCGTGACGATCGCGTTCTCAAACGCCTGGCGCGTCAGGATGTCGCGCGGGCGGATGTTGCGCTCGATCAGCTGCACGACCGCGGCGCCGGCGCGCTGACAGTCGTCCGCTTTGTCGGTCGAGACCGCGGCCTGCGCCGAACTGTTCGGCAGGCTCAGGCCGAGCGCTTCGATCGCCGAGGCCATCGTGTTCGCGGTGTACATCCCGCCGCACGAGCCGGCGCCGGGACACGCGTGCTGCTCGAGGTCGGCGAGCGCCGCGTCTGACAATTTCCCCGCGGCGTGCTGCCCGACCGCCTCGAATACGGAAACAATGTCGACCGGCTTCCCCTGGAACGTGCCGGGCAGGATGGTGCCGCCATAGACGAACACGGCGGGACGATTGAGTCGCGCCATCGCCATCACGCACGCCGGCATGTTCTTGTCGCAGCCGCCGATCGCCACCAGGCCGTCGAACCCTTCGGCGCCCATCACGGTCTCAATCGAATCGGCGATCACTTCGCGCGACACCAGCGAGTACTTCATGCCCTCGGTGCCCATCGAGATGCCGTCGGAGACGGTGATGGTGTTGAAGATCACGGCCTTGGCGCCGGCGCCGTTGACGCCGTCAGCCGCGTGCCGGGCGAGGGCATCGATGTGGACGTTGCAGGGCGTGACCTGGCTCCACGTCGAGCAGACACCAACCTGCGATTTCGCGAAATCGGCGCGGGTAAACCCGACCGCGTGCAACATCGCGCGGCCGGGCGCGCGTTCGGGGCCGTCTAACACGAGCGATGAATGTGGTCTCTTCATGTGCGTACGGTGCGTACCTGTGCCTGGTGTGCCAAAGGTTCGGTGCAAGTTTATGGCACATTAGGTTTGTGGCAAGCGTCCGACTCGATACCTGGCTCGATGTGAGTTGTCTGTTCAAGACCCGTTCCGAGGCCACGAAGGCCTGCCGGCTGAATAAGGTGATCGTCAACGGGCAGGCGGCGAAGCCGCATCGCGACGTCAAGGTCGGTGACGAGATGGAACTGCATCGGCCGCTGGGACGCAAGCAACTGATCACCGTCCTCGCCCTCGCCGACAGTCATATCTCCAGGGCCGAGGCGCGCCTGCTCTACGAGGACCGCACACCGAAGCCGACCGAGGAGGAGATCGCGATGCGCCGGCTCGAACGCCTCTACCGGGCGGCCGCCACCCCGCCAACCCGGCCCGATCGCGACCAACGGCGGACCCTGCGGCGGCTCAAACGCGGCGAATAGGCGGACGGCTGAAGGCTGAAGGCCGAAGCCCGAAGCCCCTCCCGCGGAGTAAACTCGCAGCGTGAGAATTCGCGCTGTCCTTCTGCTTGCGGCGCTGGCCGTCCTGTTCGTCGTCCCCGCCACGCTCGACTTCCTGGCCGACTGGTTGTGGTTCGGCGAGGTCGGGTATCGCCAGGTGTATTCGACGTCGATCACCGCGCGCAGCGTCATTGGCCTCGGCACGTTCGCGATCGCGTTCGGCTGGTTCGCGCTGCATGCGCGATTCGCCCTGGCGTCGATGTCGCTGGCGCCGATCAGTTTCACCACCCGCGAGGGATTCACGGTGGCGCTGCCGACGCGTTCGCAGATCCAGCCGCTGGTGATGATCGTCGCGGCGATTGCCGCCTTCCTGATGGCGTCGTTCGCATCGAGCCAGTGGATGACGGTGTTGATGTGGTGGAACCAGGTCGCCTTCGCGAAGGTCGATCCGGTGCTGGGCCACGACGCCGCCATGTACGTGTTCACGCTGCCGCTGCTGGAGTTGGTCCGCGGCCTGATGCTCGGCTTGATCTTCTTCGCGGCGATCGGCGTCCTCGCGGTGTCCTTCGCCGCCGGCCAGGTCGCGCTGACGCCGTTTGGGTTGCGTGTCGACGACCGCGCGCGGCGCCACTTCGCGGGACTGGCGGCGGCGCTCTTCCTGGTGCTCGCGTTCGGCGCGTGGCTCAGCCGCCTGCAGGAAATCGTCATGCCCTCCGGCATCATCCAGGGCGCGAGCTACGCGGACGCGCATGCGCGGCTTCCCGCCGCACTCGCCCTGATGATCGCCGCCCTGATCGCCGCGGCGCTGTCGGCGTCAACCGCGATGGGACGCTCGATGCGATACGTGATCGCCGGCGCCGGGATCTACGGCCTGGTGATGCTCGGCGGCGAAGGCTACGCCACGGCGTTGCAGCGCTTCGTCGTCACCCCGAACGAGCAGGTCCGCGAAACGCCGTTCATGGAATACAACATCGCGGCGACGCGCGACGCGTACGCGCTCGATCGCGTCGAGGACCGCGAGCTGCGCGGCGAAGCGACGCTGACGCGGCAGGACATCGAGGCCAATCGCAGCACGCTCGACAACGTGCGCTTGTGGGACCACCAGCCGCTGCTCGACACGTTCGGACAGATCCAGGAGATTCGCACCTACTACGACTTCGTCTCGGTCGATAACGATCGCTACAAGATCAACGGGCAGAACCGCCAGGTGATGTTGTCGGTGCGCGAGCTCAACCCGGCGTCGCTGCCCAATCGCACGTGGGTGAATGAGCGCCTCGTCTTCACGCACGGCCACGGCCTGACACTGGGCCCGGTCAACCAGGTGACCAGCGAAGGCCTGCCGGTGTTGTTCGTGCGCGACCTGCCGCCGGTCACCACCGTCGATCTGAATATCACGGAGCCGAGCATCTATTTCGGCGAGCTGGTGAACGACTACGCGATCGTCCGCACCAAGGCGCAGGAGTTTCATTACCCGAAGGGTGAAGACAACGTCTACACCACCTACAACGGCAACGGCGGCATTGCGCTCGGGTCGTTCTGGCGAAAGCTGCTGTTCGCCGCGCACTTCCGCAACTACCAGATCATCCTCAGCGACGACATCACCAGCGAGAGCCGGCTGATGTTCGATCGCCAGATCCGCCGGCGCGTGTCGAAGATCGCGCCGTTCCTGACGCTCGATGACGATCCCTATCCCGTGGTGAGCGACGGCCGGATCTTCTGGATCCAGGACGCCTACACGACCACCGATCAGTATCCGTACTCAACCTCGTCCGGCGGCGTCAACTACATCCGCAATTCGGTGAAGGTCGTAATCGACGCCTTCCAGGGATCGGTGACGTTCTATTCCGCCGAACCCACCGACCCGATCCTGCAGACGCTCGCCCGGACGTTCCCGAACCTGCTGCGGCCGCTGGCCGAGATGCCGGCGGACCTGCGCTCGCACGTGCGCTATCCCGAAGGCATTTTCCAGATGCAGGCCTCGGTGTATGCGACGTATCACATGACCAACCCCGCGGTCTTCTACAACAAGGAAGATCAATGGGAGGCGCCGGTCGTGGACAACAGCGGCGAGAGCAGCCGCATGTCGCCGTATTACGCGATGATGAAACTCCCGGGCCAGCAGGACGCGGAGTTCATCCAGATGCTGCCGTTCACGCCGCGCCGCCGCGACAACCTCGCGTCGTGGATGGTGGCGCGCAGCGACGGCGCCAATTACGGCAAGCTCGAAGTGTTCCAGTTCCCCAAGCAGACGCTGGTGTTCGGCCCGCAGCAGGTCGTCGCGCGCATCAACCAGGACCAGGTCATCTCGCCGCAGATCACGCTGTGGAACCAGCAGGGCTCACAGGTGATCCAGGGCACGCTGATGGTGATTCCGATCGAGGGCTCGCTGATCTACGTGCGCCCGCTCTATTTGCGCGCGCAGGCCGGACGCATTCCGGAATTGACGCGCGTCATCGTCGCCTACCAGAACAAGATCGTGATGGAGCCGACGCTCGACCAGGCCTTGACGCGTCTGTTCGGCCAGAGTGACCGCACTCCCGCGCCCTCCGCGGCCACCACGCCGGCGACACCGTCGACGCCCGGTCAGCCGGCGTCTCCAACGTCGACGACCGGGTCTCCGGAGTTGCAGCGACTGGCGGCTGAAGCGCAGCAGGCGTATCAACGCGCGGTCGAGGCCCAACGCGCCGGCGACTGGGCGAAGTACGGCGAGGAGATCAAGAAGCTCGGCGAGCTACTGGATCGGATGCGGGCGCCTCGCTGAGAGAGTCTGCAGACTAAAGTCGGCAGTTAAGAGTTGAGGTCGTCAGTCGTCAGTTCAGTCGACAGTTGACAGCTCAGTCGACAGTTGACAGCTCAGTCGACAGTTGACAGCTCAGTCGACAGTTGACAGCTCAGTCGACAGTTGACAGCTCAGT
>Ga0255338_1000455_pt1 | contig 134450 bp, 121 predicted proteins | sample MeOH1_35cm_T4_19_FD_203715 | JGI IMG/M metagenome (GOLD analysis project Ga0255338, IMG submission 203715) | Sandy soil microbial communities from University of British Columbia, Vancouver, Canada - MeOH1_35cm_T4_195 | ecosystem: Engineered > Artificial ecosystem > Sand microcosm >... | reverse complement strand
CGACATCGGCTCGGTCACCGGCGTGATCGTCGCGGCGGCGGTGCTGTCGGCGCTGCCGGCCTGGTTCCAGGTGATCGGCGACTACAAGCTGCTGGTCTACGGCGGCCTGCTGTTCCTGATGATGCGCTTCTCGCCGGGCGGCATGGCGGCGCTGGTCGCGCGCTTCTTCAACCCCGCGGGCGGCGAGCGCCGGGGAGGCCGGGCATGAACACGCAGGCTGCAAGCTCCGGCACGCTGCTGCGCGTTGCCAACGTCACGGTGCGCTTCGGCGGCATCACGGCGATCGAGAACGTGTCGTTCGAGGTCCGCCAGGGCGAGCTGCTGGGCCTGATCGGCCCCAACGGCGCCGGCAAGACCACGATGCTGCGCTCCATCACCGGCGTCGCGCGCACGGCGCAAGGCTCGGTCGAACTCGATGGCCAGCGCATCGACGGCCTGAGCATCGACCGCCGCATCCTGCGCGGGCTGGCGCTGTCGCAGCAGCTGGTGAAGCCCTTTCGCGAGATCTCGGTGATCGACAACGTGGCGCTGGCCGCCGGCAGCGCCAAGACGGCCTCGCCGCTGAAGTCGCTGCTGCACGTGGCGCGCGACGAAGAGCTGGCGGCCGCGCGGCGCATGCTGGAGCGCGTGGGCATCGCGCAGCATGCCGACCAGCGCCCCGCGATCCAGCCCCTGGGCGTGCTCAAGCGCCTGGAGATGGCGCGCGCGCTGGCGCTGAAGCCGCGCCTGCTGTTGCTGGACGAGCCGCTGGCGGGCCTGAATTCGAAGGAAGCGCGCGCCATGGCCGATACCATCGCGGAGATCAACCGCCAGGGCGTGACGATCGTGCTGATCGAGCACAACCTGGGCGAGGTGATGCGCATCTGCCGGCGGCTGGTGGTGCTGGACAACGGCCGCAAGATCGCCGACGGCGAACCGCGCGCCGTGATGGACGACCCGCTGGTGCGCGCCGCCTACCTCGGCGGCGACCCCGTGGCGGACGTTCCCGCCGCCGAAGGAGCCGTGCATGCTTGAACTGAAGTCCCTGTCCTGCGGCTACGGCGCCTTCCAGGCCGTGCACGGCCTGTCGCTGGTGCTCAAGCCCGGCACCATCACGGGGCTGATCGGGCCCAACGGCGCCGGCAAGTCGTCGACGCTGATGTGCGTGGCCGGCCACGTGGCGCGCCAGGCCGGCCAGGTGCTGTTCGACGGCCAGGATATCGGTGCGCTGCCGGCCACCGAGCGCGTGCGGCGCGGCATCGCGCTCTCGCCCGAGGGGCGGCGCCTGTTCAAGGACCTGTCGGTGGAGGACAACCTGCGCGTGGGCGGCGTGATCCATCCGGCTTCCGTGTTCCGGCAGGACCGCGATCGCGTGCTCTCGCTGTTCCCGCGGCTGGGCGAGCGGCTCGCGTCGCTGGCCGGCAATCTCTCCGGCGGCGAGCAGCAGATGCTGGCCGTCGGCCGCGCGCTGATGGCGCGGCCGCGCCTGATCATGATCGACGAGCTGTCGCTGGGCCTGATGCCCAAGGTGATCGACCTGTGCTACCAGGCCCTGCTCAAGCTGCGCAACGAGGGCATGACCGTGCTGCTGGTGGAACAGAACACCGAGCGCGTGCTCTCGGTGGCCGACCACGTCTGCGTGCTGGAGTCCGGCCAGGCCGTCTGGAGCGGCGCCGCCGCCGACGCGCGCAAGGATCCCATGCTCGCCGCTGCCTTCCTGGGCCTGCACTAGCCCCTGCACCGCAACCCCAATTCACCCGTAGGAATCGACATGTCCGACGCCCTCTCCCTGAACGACGATCCGCGCTACGACGCTTCGCGCGAGATCCGCGCGCCGCGCGGCGCGCAGCTCACCTGCAGGAACTGGATCGCCGAAGCGGCTTACCGCATGATCCAGAACAACCTGGACCCCGAGGTGGCCGAGAACCCGAAGCACCTGGTGGTGTACGGCGGCATCGGCCGCGCCGCCCGCAACTGGGAGTGCTTCGACCGCATCCTCGCCACGCTGCGCGAGCTGGGCGAGGACGAATCGCTGCTGGTGCAGTCCGGCAAGCCGGTGGGCGTGTTCAAGACCCATGCCGATGCGCCGCGGGTGCTGATCGCCAACTCGAACCTGGTGCCCAAGTGGGCCAACTGGGAGCACTTCAACGAGCTCGATCGCAAGGGCCTGTTCATGTACGGCCAGATGACGGCCGGCAGCTGGATCTACATCGGCAGCCAGGGCATCGTGCAGGGCACCTACGAGACTTTCGCGGAGGCCGGCCGCCAGCACTTCGGCGGCGACATGGCCGGCCGCTGGATCCTCACCGCGGGCCTGGGCGGCATGGGCGGAGCGCAGCCGCTGGCGGCCAGCTTCGCCGGTGCGGTGTCGCTCACCATCGAGTGCCAGCAAACGAGCATCGACTTCCGCCTGCGCTCGCGCTACCTCGACGAACAGGCGAAGGACCTCGACGACGCGCTGGCGCGCATCCAGAAGTACCAGGCCGAAAGAAAGGCCGTGTCGATCGGCCTGCTGGGTAACGCCGCCGACATCGTGCCGGAACTCGTGAAGCGCGCGAAAGCCGGAGGCCCCAGGCCCGACCTGGTGACCGACCAGACCTCGGCGCACGACCTGATCAACGGCTACCTGCCTTCGGGCTGGAGCGTGGCGCAGTGGAAGGCGGCGCAGCGCGACCCCGCGCAGCATGCGCGCCTGAAGGATGACGCGGCCAGGTCCTGCGCCGTGCACGTGCAGGCCATGCTGGACTTCCAGGCCATGGGCATCGCGACCGTCGACTACGGCAACAACATCCGCCAGGTCGCCTTCGACCAGGGCGTGAAGAACGCCTTCGACTTCCCCGGCTTCGTGCCGGCCTACATCCGGCCGCTGTTCTGCGAAGGCAAGGGCCCGTTCCGCTGGGTGGCGCTCTCGGGCGACCCGGAGGACATCTACAAGACCGACGCCAGGATCAAGGAGCTGTTCCCCGACAACCGGCACGTGCACCGCTGGCTCGACATGGCGCGCGATCGCATCGCCTTCCAGGGCCTGCCGGCGCGCATCTGCTGGCTGGGCCTGGGCGAGCGCGACAAGGCCGGCCTGGCCTTCAACGAGATGGTGCGCAAGGGCGAGCTGAAGGCGCCGATCGTGATCGGCCGCGACCACCTGGACACCGGCTCGGTGGCCAGCCCCAACCGCGAGACCGAGGCGATGCGCGACGGCACCGACGCGGTGTCCGACTGGCCGCTGCTCAATGCGCTGCTGAACACCGCCGGCGGCGCGAGCTGGGTCTCGCTGCACCATGGCGGCGGCGTCGGCATGGGCTACTCGCAGCACGCGGGCGTGGTGATCGTGGCCGACGGCAGCGAGGCGGCCGAACGCCGGCTGGCGCGCGTGCTGGTGAACGACTGCGCCTCGGGCGTGATGCGGCATGCCGATGCGGGCTACGAGCTGGCCATCGCGACGGCCAAGAAGCACGGCCTGAAGCTGCCCATGCTGCGCTGATTTCCTGCTGCGGGACGGACATGCCCCTGACCCGGTTCCACCGATCGGCCCTGCCGGCGCAGCCCTGGAAGAACGGCGGCGGCGTCACGCGCGAGGTGCTGTGCCTGCCCGAAGGCAGCGGCTTCGAGCGCTTCGGCTGGCGCGTGAGCATCGCGCACATCGCGCGCAGCGGGCCGTTCTCGGCCTTTCCCGGCGTCGACCGCGTCATCACGCTGCTCGAAGGCGGCGGGGTGCGGCTGCGTTCGGCCGATGGCGCGATCGACCATCGCGTGGCCACGCCGCTGGCGCCCTTCGCCTTCCCCGGCGAGGCGCAGGTGTACGGCGAGCTGCTGGGCGCGGACTGCGATGACTTCAACGTGATGACGCGGCGCGAGGCCTGCAGCGCGCAGGTGCAGGTGCTGCGCGCGGCGGCCGTGCTGCCCGCCTGCGCGCAGGGGCTGTTGCTGGCCGTGCGCGGCGGCTGGAGCGTGCAGGGCGAAGAGGCGCTGCGGCTGGATGCCGACGAAGGGCTCTGGTGGCATGGGTCCGCCCGGTCCTGGCGCATCGTTCCCGCCGGTCCCGACAGCGCGCTGCTGGCCGTTTCGATCGAGGCGAAGACATCATGAATGTTCCTTTCCAGGGCGGCAGCGCCGACGGCGTCTGGACCCGCCTGCGCCTGGCACCGGGCGCCACCGCTCCCGACGCGCCGGAGCTGGCCGACGCGGCCATCATCGTCGAAGCCGGCCTGATCGCCTACGTGGGCCCGCGCGCGGCGCTGCCGCCCCTGCCCGCGAACCTGCCGCGCCACGATGGCGGCGACGCGCTGGTCACGCCCGGCCTCATCGATTGCCACACGCACCTGGTCTACGGCGGCCAGCGCGCCAACGAGTTCGCCCTGCGGCTGGCCGGCGCCAGCTACGAGCAGGTCGCGCAGGCCGGCGGCGGCATCGTTTCCAGCGTGCGCGCCACCCGCGCGGCCACCGAAGACGAGCTGTACGCGCAGGCCTTGCCGCGGCTGCAGTCCCTGCTGGCCGAAGGCGTCTGCGCGATCGAGATCAAGTCGGGCTACGGCCTGGCGCTGGAGCACGAGCGCAAGCAGTTGCGCGTCGCGCGCCGGCTGGGCCGCGAACTCGGCGTGACCGTGCGCACCACCTTCCTCGGCGCCCACGCGCTGCCGCCCGAGTACGCGGGCCGCAGCGGCGACTACATCGCGCAGGTCTGCGAGCGGATGCTGCCCGCGCTCGCGGCCGAGGGACTGGTCGACGCCGTCGACGTGTTCTGCGAGCGCATCGCCTTCTCGCTCGATGAAACCGAAAGAGTCTTCCGCGCCGCGCAGGCGCTGGGCCTGCCGGTGAAGCTGCACGCCGAGCAGCTGTCGGACATGGGCGGCGCCCGGCTCGCCGCCTCCTACCGCGCGCTGTCCTGCGATCATCTCGAGCACCTGGGCGCCGACGGCATCGCGGCGATGCGCGCGAGCGGCACCGTGGCCGTGCTGCTGCCGGGCGCCTTCTACTTCCTGCGCGACACGCAACTGCCGCCGATCGAGGCGCTGCGCGCAGCCGGCGTGCCGATGGCGGTCGCAAGCGACCACAATCCCGGCACTTCACCGGCTCTGAGCCTGCTGCTGATGCTGAACATGGCGAGCACCTTGTTCCGCCTGACCGTGCCCGAGGCGCTCGCCGGCGTCACCCATCACGCCGCCCGCGCGCTGGGCCTGCAGGACACGCACGGCGCGCTGGCGGCCGGCCGCCCCGCCAACTTCGTGCTGTGGCCGCTGCGCGAGGCGGCGGAACTGGTCTACTGGCTGGGCCAGCGGCCGGCCTGCCGCGTCGTGCGCCAGGGCAGGGTGGCTGCTGCCGGGGAGCCGGACGCATGACGCCGACCCGATCGCTGTTCGCCGGGCACGCCCTGCTGCCCGAAGGCTGGGCCCGCGACGTGCTGCTCGAATGGGACGAACAGGGCCGCCTCTCGCTCGTGCGCCCGGGCAGCACCGCGCCCGCCGGCGTGCCCCGCGCCGCCGGCCCGCTGCTGCCGGGGATGCCCAACCTGCACTCGCACGCCTTCCAGCGCGCCTTCGCCGGCCTGACGGAGTACCGCGGGGCCGATCCCGAAGACAGCTTCTGGAGCTGGCGGGCGCTGATGTACCGCTTCGCCGGCGCGCTCACGCCGCAGCAGCTGCGCGCCATTGCCACCGCGCTCTATGTCGAGATGCTCGAGGCCGGCTACACCTCGGTGTGCGAGTTCCACTACGTGCACCACGACCGCGACGGCCGGCCTTATGCCGACGACGGCGTGCTCTCGGCCTGCCTGGTCGAGGCGGCGGCGCGCGCCGGCATCGGCCTCACGCTGCTGCCGGTGCTGTACCAGGCGAGCGGCTTCGGCGCGGCGCCGCCCACCGAAGGGCAGAGGCGCTTCGTGCGCCGCACCGACGACATGCTGCGGCTGCTGGAGCGGCTCAAGCCCCTGTGCGAGCGCCAGGGCGCCCGCCTGGGCCTGGCCCCGCACTCCCTGCGCGCCGTGCCGCCCGATGCGCTGGCGCAGGCGCTGGCGGGGCTGGACGCCATCGATGCGACAGCCCCCATCCACATCCACATCGCGGAGCAGACCGGCGAGGTCGACGCCTGCCTGGCCTTCAGCGGCCAGCGCCCGGTGGAGTGGCTGCTGGATCACGCGCAGGTCGATGGCCGCTGGTGCCTCGTGCACGCCACCCACATGAGCGGCGACGAACACCGGCGCGCCGCGCGCACGGGCGCCGTGGCGGGCATCTGCCCCAGCACCGAAGCCAACCTCGGCGACGGCATCTTCGACGCCGGCGCGTGGCGCAGCCACGGGGGGCGGTGGGGCATAGGCTCCGACAGCCACGCCTGCGTGAACGCCGCGGAGGACCTGATGCTGCTGGAATACAGCCAGCGGCTCGCCACCCGGCGGCGCAACGTGCTGGCCCGCGCCGACGAAGCGCACGTGGCGAGCGCCATGACGCTGGAGGCCGTGCGCGGCGGCGCGCAGGCGAGCGGCCGGCCGGTCGCCGGGCTGGCCGTGGGCCAGCAGGCCGATTGCGTCGTGCTCGATGCCGACCATCCCTTGCTGCGCGAGCTGCCCAGCCCGCAGGCCATGCTCTCGGCCCACATCTTCGCCAGCCATCGCCGCTCGGCCCTGCGCGACGTTTGGGTCGCGGGGCGCCAGCGGGTGGAGCAGGGCGCCCATCCGCTGGAACGCGAAGCGACCGCCGCCTTCATCGCGGCGCGCCGCGAGCTGTTGTCCACCACCTCCTGATGCCATGAACCAGACACCGCCTCCGTTCATCCTCCACGCCGGCACCGCGCCGCTGCTGGTCTCCATGCCGCACATGGGCACTTACGTCCCGCCGGCGATCGCCGAACGCCTGAGCGACGAAGCGCGCCTCGTGCCGGACACCGACTGGCACATGGACCGCCTGTACGCGTTCGCCCGCGAGCTCGGCGCCTCGATCCTGATGGCGACGCATTCGCGCTACGTGATCGACCTCAACCGCCCGCCCGACGGCAGCAGCCTCTACCCGGGCCGCAGCGTCACCGGCCTGTGCCCGCTCGACACCTTCGACGAGCAGCCGCTGTACCGGCAGGGCCCGGGCCCCGACGCCGCCGAAACCGGCGCCCGCATCGAATCCTTCTGGCGCCCCTACCACGCGCAGCTGCGCGCCGAGCTGCAGCGCATCCGGCAGCAGCACGGCATCGCCATGCTGTGGGACGCCCACTCGATCCGCTCGGTGCTGCCGCGCTTCTTCGAAGGCAAGCTGCCGGACTTCAACCTCGGCACGGCCGACGGCGCGAGCTGCGATCCCGCGCTCGGCGCGGCCCTGCTGGAGATCGCCCGCGCGATTCCGGGCCACAGTGCCGTCCTCGACGGCCGCTTCAAGGGCGGCTACATCACGCGCGAGTACGGCCGCCCCGCCGAGGGCGTCCATGCGGTGCAGCTGGAGCTGACGCAGTGCAGCTACATGGAGGAGTCGGGCGACTTCATCTACCTGCCGGAGCGCGCCGAGCGCATCCAGCCGCACCTGCGCCGGATGCTGGAGGCCGTGCTGGCCCATGCGCGCGGCGGGAGATCGCAGCCGGCGTGAGGCGCGCAGCTGTCGCGCCGCTGTCCGGCGCACCGAGCCGGGGGAATTACACTCGCCCCATGCACGACGGACACGAAGACGAATTCGCGGAGGAAGGGGTGGTGGTGCGCAAGCGCCGCAAGGGCATCTACATCCTGCCCAACCTCTTCACGCTGGCCGCGCTGTTCGGCGGCTTCTACGCGGTCGTGATGGCCATGAACGGCCGCTTCGACCTGGCTGCCGTGGGCGTGTTCTGCGCGATGGTGCTGGACAGCCTCGACGGCCGCGTGGCGCGCATGACCAACACGCAGAGCGCCTTCGGCGAGCAGATGGATTCGCTGTCGGACATGGTGTCCTTCGGCGCCGCACCGGCGCTGATCGCCTACGAGTGGGCGCTCAAGGGACTGGGGCGCTGGGGCTGGATCGCGGCCTTCGTCTACTGCGCCTGCGCCGCCCTGCGGCTGGCGCGCTTCAACGTCAACACCGGCGTGGTCGACAAGCGCTACTTCCAGGGCCTGCCGTCGCCGGCGGCCGCGGCGCTGGTCACCGGCTTCATCTGGCTGATGACGGAGTACTCGGTGAAGGGCTACGAGGTTTCCTGGGTGATGTTCGGCGTGGCGCTGTACGCGGGGCTCACGATGGTCACCAACGTGCCCTTCTACAGCTTCAAGGACATCCAGATGAAGAAGAGCGTGCCCTTCGCGGTGATCGTGCTGATCGCCCTGGGCATCGCGGTGATCAACATCTATCCGCCCGCGGTGCTGTTCGCGATCTTCGTGGTGTACGGCCTCTCCGGCTACGCGGTGTACTTCTGGCGCAAGTCGCGCGGCGAGCGCGCGAGCGTGATCGCGACTTCGACCGACGAGCCCGAAGAGAGCGGATTGCACCGGTAGAAAACCCCGATGAGAGCCGCCGGATCTCCTGTGCTACAGTCAGCGACATGAACCGTATCGCGCTGGCCCTACTACTCATCCCCCACGGGCGGAGACGGTAGCGCGCGCGCATATTCCCGGACTGACGGCCCGTTTGCACCAGCAGCGGGCCGTTTTTCATTGGGGCTGCCGGCACCACCAACACGATCACATCAAGCGAGAACACCGATGCCCATGCTGAAGAACCCCGCGAGCAAGTACCGCTCCTTCGCCCCCGTGCGCCTGGCGGACCGCACCTGGCCCGATGCGGTGCTGGCGAAGCCGCCCGTGTGGTGCAGCGTGGACCTGCGCGACGGCAACCAGGCCCTGATCGAGCCGATGGACATCCCGCGCAAGCTGCGCATGTTCGAGACCCTGGTGGCGATCGGCTTCAAGGAGATCGAGGTCGGCTTCCCCTCGGCCTCGCAGGTGGAATGGGACTTTGTGCGCAAGCTGATCGAGGAAGACCTGATCCCCGGCGACGTGACGATCCAGGTGCTCACGCAGGCGCGCGAGCCGCTGATCCGCCGCACCTTCGAGTCGCTCAAGGGCGCGAAGCGCGCCATCGTCCACCTGTACAACGCCACCGCGCCCGTGATGCGCAAGGTGGTGCTGGGGCTCGACGAGGACGGCATCGTCGAACTGGCGAGCTCGCAGGCCAGGCTGTTCAAGGAACTGGCGGCGCAGCAGCCCGAAACCGACTGGATCTTCCAGTACTCGCCCGAGATGTTCTCCGGCACCGAACTGGCCTTCGCCAAGCGCGTGGTCGATGCGGTGACCGAGGTCTGGCAGCCGACGCCGGCGCGCAAGTGCATCGTCAACCTGCCGTCGACGGTGGAGCACTCCACGCCCAACATCTTCGCCGACATGATCGAGTGGATGCACCGCCACCTGGCGCGCCGCGATGCGATCGTGCTGTCGGTGCACCCGCACAACGACCGCGGCACCGGCACCGCCGCCGGCGAGTTCGCCGTGATGGCCGGCGCCGACCGGCTGGAAGGCTGCCTGTTCGGCAACGGCGAGCGCACCGGCAACCTCGACCTCGTCAACGTGGCGCTGAACCTGTACAGCCAGGGCGTGGATCCGGGCCTGGACTTCTCCGACATCGACGAGATCCGCCGCACCGTGGAGCACTGCAACCAGCTGCCGGTTCACCCGCGCCATCCGTATGTCGGCGACCTGGTCTACACCTCGTTTTCCGGCTCGCACCAGGACGCGATCAAGAAGGCCTTCGCCGCCCGCAAGGAAGGCGAGATCTGGGACATGCCCTACCTGCCGCTCGACCCCAAGGACCTGGGCCGCAGCTACGAGGCCGTGATCCGCGTCAACAGCCAGTCCGGCAAGGGTGGCATCTCCTATCTGCTGGAAAGCGAATACGGGCTGGAGCTGCCGCGCCGGCTGCAGATCGAGTTCAGCCAGGTGGTGCAGGGCGTGATGGACGCCGGCGGCAGGGAGCTCTCGGCGCGCGATCTCTGGACGCTGTTCGAGAACGAGTACCGCGTCGAGTGCGCCAGCGTGGCCTGGCAGGTGCAGGAGTCCGGCGCGCCCGGCGACCGTGTGACGCTGGAGGCGGACGTGTGCTTGCGCGGCGGCCGCAGCTTCAGCATCACCGGCGCCGGCAACGGCCCGATCGACGCCTTCGTCGAAGGGCTGGCCCAGGCGCTCGGCGAACCGATCCGCGTGCTGGACTACCATGAGCATGCGATCGCCTCGGGCGCCGACGCACGAGCCGTGGCCTACCTGGAGCTGCGTGCCGGCGAGCGCACGCTGTTCGGCGTGGGCATGGACGGCAACATTGTCTCGGCCTCGCTGAAGGCGATCGTCTCGGGCCTGCAGCGCGCCGGCCTCGCGACCGAACAAGAGGAATCCACATGGCAGACCAACTGATCATCTTCGACACCACGCTGCGCGACGGCGAGCAATCGCCCGGCGCCTCCATGACCAAGGACGAGAAGCTGCGCATCGCGCGCCAGCTCGAGCGCCTGCGCGTCGACGTGATCGAGGCGGGCTTTCCGGCCAGCTCCAACGGCGACTTCGAGTGCGTGCAGGCGATCGCCAAGGTCATCAAGGACTCCACGGTCTGCGGCCTGGCGCGCGCCAACGATCGCGACATCTCGCGCGCGGCCGAGGCGCTCAAGGGCGCGGCGCGCGCGCGCGTCCACACCTTCATCGCCACCTCGCCGCTGCACATGGAGAAGAAGCTGCGGATGACGCCCGAGCAGGTGCTGGAGCAGGCGAAGCTGGCGGTGCGCTTCGCGCGCAACCTGTGCGCCGACATCGAGTTCTCGCCCGAGGACGGCTACCGCAGCGACCCCGACTTCCTCTGCCGCGTGCTGGAGGCGGTGATCGCCGAAGGCGCGACCACCATCAACGTGCCCGACACGGTGGGCTATGCGGTGCCGGAGCTGTACGGCAACTTCATCAAGAACCTGCGCGAGCGCATCCCCAACTCCGACCGGGCGGTCTGGTCGGTGCACTGCCACAACGACCTCGGCATGGCGGTGGCGAACTCGCTGGCCGGCGTGAAGATCGGCGGCGCGCGCCAGGTCGAGTGCACCATCAACGGCCTGGGCGAGCGGGCCGGCAACTGCTCGCTGGAAGAGGTCGTGATGGCCGTGAAGACCCGCAAGGACTACTTCGGTCTCGAGGTCAACATCGCCACCGAGCACATCGTGCCGGCCAGCAAGATGGTGAGCCAGACCACCGGCTTCGTGGTGCAGCCGAACAAGGCCGTGGTGGGCGCCAATGCCTTCGCGCACGCGAGCGGCATCCACCAGGACGGCGTGCTCAAGGCGCGCGACACCTACGAGATCATGCGGGCCGAGGACGTCGGCTGGTCGGCCAACAAGATCGTGCTGGGCAAGTTGTCGGGGCGCAACGCCTTCAAGCAGCGCCTGCAGGAGCTGGGCGTGCAGATGGAAAGCGAGGCCGACATCAACGCGGCTTTCGCCAGGTTCAAGGAGCTGGCCGACCGCAAGAGCGAGATCTTCGACGAGGACATCCTGGCGCTGGTGAGCGACGAAGGGGTGAAGCACGAGCAGGAGACCTACCGCCTCGTGTCGCTGCGCCAGCACAGCGAGACCGGCGAGCGTCCGCACGCGGAAGTCGTGTTCACGGTGGACGGCCGCGAGGTGCGCGGCGAGTCGGACGGCAACGGCCCGGTGGACGCGTCGCTGAAGGCGATCGAGAGCCACGTGAAGAGCGGCGCCGAGATGGTCTTGTATTCCGTCAACGCCATCAGCGGCTCGACCGAGAGCCAGGGCGAGGTGACGGTACGCCTGTCCAGCTCCGGCCGCATCGTCAACGGCGTCGGCGCCGACCCCGACATCGTGGTCGCCTCGGCCAAGGCGTATCTCAGCGCCTTGAACAAGCTGCACAGCAAGGTCGACAAGGTCCCCGCCCAGGGCGGCGGCCCGCTCTAAGCCTTCTGTCCGGCCGTTCCTCCCTCTCCCTCTGGGAGAGGGCAGGGGTGAGGGCACGCGTGCCCCTGCGCCCCGTACCGCTCTCCGACGCGGGCGCGCCTGCATTCCCCCGTCCCCTTAGGGGTTATCCCTCACAGTCGAACCAGCCCGTGAGCTTATGTTCCTAAGTCATTGATTTTTGTAAACTTTGCCCCAAACGGCCCACGGCAGAAGTACACTGCGCACTGTGGTGTCAGTTGTGTCCTACACCCCATGTCGTTGCCGGAGTACCTGACCTTGAACCGCCTCGTCCAAGCACTTGCCATCGGTGTCCTGGCGCTGTCCCTGGCCCCTGCCGCCGTCCAGGCCGGCCCGCACAAGCGCGTCAAGAAGGAGGCGCACGCCAGCGTCGTCAAGCGCGCCCGCGTGGCCAAGACCTTCACCGCCAGCCGCCAGCACCTGGTGGCCAAGCAGAGCCGCTCGGTGGTGCGCCTGGCGCCGGCCAAGCCCTCCTTCGGCCAGCTCGCCGGCCTGCACGCCACCGAAGACCAGCTGGACCTGCGCTCCAGCGTCGCCCTGGTGATCGACCAGGATTCCAACGAGATCCTGCTGCGCAAGAACGATTCCGCCGTGCTGCCGATCGCCTCCATCACCAAGCTGATGACGGGCCTGATCGTCAGCGAGGCCAAGCTGCCGATGGATGAAACCATCGCCATCAGCCAGGAAGACGTCGACACCGAGAAGTTCACCGGCTCGCGCCTGCGCGTCGGCGCCACGCTCACCCGCGGCGAGCTGATGCACCTGGCGCTGATGTCCAGCGAGAACCGGGCCGCCCACGCGCTGGGCCGCACCTATCCGGGCGGCCTGAACGCCTTCGTCGAGGCGATGAACGCGCGCGCCAGGCTGCTGGGCATGAACGACACGAAGTACGTCGAGCCGACCGGCCTGTCCAGCCGCAACCAGTCCAGCGCGCAGGACCTCGCCCGCCTGGTCGCCTTCGCCTCCAACGACTCGATGCTGCGCGAGTTCACCACCACGCCGGAGCGGCAGGTGGAGGTGGGCAACCGCACGATGCAGTTCCACACCACCAACCGGCTGGTGAAGAACCCGGCTTGGGATATCGGCCTGCAGAAGACCGGCTACATCGCCGAGGCGGGCCAGTGCCTGGTGATGCAGGCCAAGGTGGCCGGCCGCAAGCTGATCATGGTATTCCTCGATTCGGCCGGCAAGCTCAGCCGCATCGCCGACGCCGAGCGCGTGCGCAAGTGGGTCGAGACCCACGCCCCCACCGGCGTGCCGCTGCCTTCGGGCAACGCGCTGATCCGGCAGGTGAACGGGTAATACCGGGTACGGACTTCCGGACGCAGAGGACGCAAAGGGTACGCAGAGGACGCAAAAGAATACCTTCCAAGGTTTTCTTTGTCTTTTTTGCGTCCTCTGCGTATCTTTCGCGTCCTCTGCGTCCGGTTGTTGGTAATTCCGGTCTTACGCCGCCATCCGCTGCGTCGGCGGCTTGTAGCCCAGGGCGGTGGAGATTTCCGCGGCCGTCGTCTGCAGCTTGCCCAGCCAGCTCTCGTCCAGCCGGTCCGCCGGCGCCGAGATCGACAGTCCCGCCACCAGCCGCGCCTGGTCGTCGTAGATGCCGGCGGCCATGCAGCGCACGCCCAGCTCCAGTTCCTCGTTGTCGCGCGCCAGGCCGTACTGGCGCGCCTTGGCCAGCTCGCGCTCCAGGATGGGCAACTGCGTGATGCTGTTCTTCGTGTGGCCGGCCAGCCCGGTGCGGGTGGCATAGGCGCGCACGCGCTGCGGATCGTCCGCCGCCAGGAACAGCTTGCCGGTGGAGGTCAGGTGCAGCGGCGCGCGCCCGCCGATGGCCCGCACCACCTGCATGCCCGAACGCTCGCTGTAGGCCCGCTCGACATACACGATCTCGTCGCCCTGGCGCACGCTCAGGTTCACCGGCTGCTGGATCTGCTTGTGCAGCTCGCGCATCGGCAGCAGCGCCGCGTCGCGCACGTTCAGCCGCGCCTTCACCAGGTTGCCCAGTTCCAGCAGGCGCATGCCGAGCCGGTAGCTGCCAGCCTCGGGACGGTCCACGAAGCGTCCCGTGGCCAGGTCGTTGAGGATGCGGTGCGTGGTCGACGGGTGCAGGCCCGTCTTCTCGCTGATTTCCTTGAGGGAGATGGCTTCTTCCCGCGAGGCCAGCACATCGATCAGCGCAAACATGCGCTCGATCACCTGGATGGTGGGCGTGGCGTGAACCTGGGTGTCGGATTTTCTCATGGGGCAGCCGTAGTATGCCCCGATATTTTATCTTGTGAAACCGCCCCGCTGTGTTCAGCGGGACTTGTCGCGGCGCAAAGCTTGTGGCGAAGCGACGGGCCGCGGCAACACCGCAGCGGGGCGGGGGTGGCCGTCGCCGCGCTTCCAGCTGCCTTCCACCAGCACCTCGTGCGGGTGGAAGCGCGACTTGTAGTTCATCTTCGGGCTTTGCTCGATCCAGTAGCCGAGGTAGACGTGCGGCAGCTTCAGCCGCCGCGCCTGCTCGACCTGCCACAGCACGCTGTAGGTACCGTAGCTGGCGTTCAGGTCGGGCTCGTAGAAGGTGTAGACGGCGGAGATGCCGTCGTTCAGCACGTCGAGGATGGACACCATGCGCAGCGGCCCGATGCTGCCGTCGGGCAGCTTCTCGCGGAACTCCACCAGCCGCGAATTCACCCGGCTTTGCAGCAGGAACTGGGTGTACTGGTCGATGCTGTCGTGGTCCATGCCGCCGCCGGCGTGGCGCCCCGTCTGGTAGCGCAGATACAGGTGGTAGTGCTCCGGCACGAAGCACAGCTTGAGCACGCGCGCCTGCAGGTTCGCGTGCTGCGTCCACGCGCGGCGCTGGCTGCGGCTCGGACGGAAGCCCTCCACCAGCAGCCGCAGCGGCACGCAGGCGCGGCAGCCGTCGCAGTAGGGGCGGTAGGTGAACATGCCGCTGCGGCGGAAGCCGCTGGTGACCAGGTCCGAATAGGCGTCGTTGTGGATCAGGTGGCTGGGGGTGGCCACCTGCGAGCGGGCCTGCTTGCCCGGCAGATAGCTGCACGGATACGGCGCCGTGGCGTAGAACTGCAGCGTCTGGAGCGGGAGGTCCTTGAGGTGCGTCACGCGGTCGTCGGGGGCAAGACTGCGTTCCAGTATACGGGCTCGAAATGCCACGGTGCGCGGCTGCGACGCGCCTGCAGCGACACTTGTTGCACAAATTCCGCCCGCGGGATCTCGCGTGCCCCGAGCGAGGCGAGATGGCGCGTGTTCTGCTGGCAGTCGATCAGGCCGACCTCCCGGTGCCGGCACCACGCCACCAGCGCCGCCAGCGCGATCTTGGAGGCGTCGGGCACCCGCGTGAACATCGACTCGCCGAAGACGGCGCGGCCGATCACCACGCAATAGAGGCCGCCCTCCAGGCGGCCGTCGATCCAGGTCTCCACGCTGTGCGCGAAGCCGGCGCGGTGGAAGGCCTGGTAGGCCTGCACCATGGCCGGCACGATCCAGGTGCCCGACTGGCCCGGGCGCTCGCTGGTGGCGCAGGCGCGGATCACGGAATCGAAGTCGCTGTCGAAGCGGATCTCGCAGCGCGGATCGGCCGCGAAGCGCGCCAGCGTCTTGCGCAGCGAGCGGTGCAGCTTGAACTCGCCGGTGTAGAGCACCATGCGCGGGTCCGTGCTCCACCAGAGGATGGGCTGGCCCTCGCTGAACCACGGGAAGATGCCGCTGGCATAGGCGCGCTGCAGGCTGTCCACGTCCAGCGCGCCGCCGGCGGCCAGCAGGCCGGGCGCCGGCTGCCGCTGATCCCAGGCCTGGGCCGGATCGGGAAAGGGGTCGCCGGGTTGGAGCCAGGGCAGGTGCATCGGAAGTTCGCGCGAGCGGGCGGGAACCGATTGTGCCCGGCCAGCGGCGAGCGCGTTTCACGGGCCGGCCGCATTGTTGCCGCGGCCGCGCCCGCTTGACGCTGCGGACGGTCTTGTAGTCCGGCGCCGGACGGGCGCGTCGGCGGGCACGCAGTCCCTGCGCGGCTTCAGTGCCGACTACGCCGGCCGAAGGCGAATTCCGACAAGGGCGCGCCAGGGTGCGTCCCAGCATGCGGCTCGTCCCTCCCAGGAGCCGCCGCCATGCCCCCTGAACGTCGTGAAGCCCGCGCCGAGACCCTGCCGACGCTGCTGCCCTGGGGCACGCCGCTGTCCGAGCGCGACGACGGTTTCGGCGGCCCCGCCTTCTGGCTTGCCGGTGGCGCTTCGCTGCTGCTGTGGACGGCCGTGGCGCTGCTGCTCACGACGGTCTGAGCGCGCTGGCGGCCCGCGACGGGGCCGCAGCGCCAGTAGGCAAATCGGCAGCCGCCGGCGGCAAAAAAACCAGAAACCCCGCCGCCGGTCTGTGCCAAACTGGGTGCTCTGCCATGCGCCGCCCGCACCTGCCCGATCCCCATGCACGCCTGCTGCCGGCCGGCCAGCGCTGGGGCTTCGGTGCGCACAGCGTGCTGCCTTACCTGAGCCTGGCGCTGCAGGCGCGTCCGGGCGAGGACGGCGGCGCATCGATCCGCAATCCCGTGTTCCGCCAGATGGAGAGCACGCTGCCCGTCGTGCCGCGCCGGCATTAAGGCCGGTGCGCGCGCACGCTTGAGACATCTTCCTAAGCCAGCCTGACTCGCGGCGCCAGTTCGCCCCCGGCTGCGGGTTCGCCCCGGTTGTGCCTCGCGTTTCCTCCCGTGTAACTTGCTGTAATCACATCGGAGGAGGACTGGGATGTCGCGTCTCGTACCCGCAGCGGCGCTGCTGGCTGCCGCTTTGTGCCTGCCCGCCTGGGCGCAGAGTCCGCAGCCGATCCGCATCGGCCTGATCTTTCCCCTCACCGGCGGCTCGGCCGACATGGGCAACAGCGCCCGCATCGGCGCCGAAGTGGCCGTCAACGAGATCAACCAGGTGGGCGGCTACCTGGGCCGGCTGCTGCAGCTGGTGATCCGCGACGACAAGGCCGACAACGACACGGGACTGCAGCACGCGCAGGAGCTGGTGCAGAAGGAGAAGGTCACCGCCACCATCGGCTTCTGCAACACCGGCGTGGCCATGAAGGCGCTGGACGTGTTCCAGGCGAACAAGAGCCCGCTGCTCGTGACCTGCGCCACCGGCACCGGCATCACCGCCAAATACCCGGCGGCCGAGAGCTACATCTTCCGCACCTCGGCGCGCGACCAGCTGCAGACGCAGTTCCTGGTCGACGAGATCGTCAAGCGCGGCCTCGACAAGGTGGCGCTGCTGGTGGACACCACCGGCTACGGCGACGCCGGCCTGAAGGACCTGGAGGCGGCGCTGGCCCGCGCCAAACTCAAGCCGCAGGCGGTGGTGCGCTTCAAGGTGGGCGTGAAGACGCTCGACGAGGAGATGAAGCAGCTCAAGGCCTCGGGCGCCGACGCCCTGATCGGGTGGACGGTGGGCCCGGAAGAAGGCGTGATCTCCGCCAGCCGCGTCAACGTGGGCTGGAGGGTGCCGCAGTTCGGGCCCTGGGGGCTGTCGCATGCGTCGGCCTTCAGCATCTCGGGCGGCAAGGTGGACGGTGCGGCGATGGTGCAGACGGTGCTGCCCAACCCCTTCATGGAGCGCAACAGCGCCTTCCTGCGCGGCTACGCGAAGATCAGCAAGGAACAGCCGATCGGCTCGATGATGTCGGCCGCACAGACCTACGACGCCGTGCATCTGCTGCTGCGCGCCATGTTCGATTCCAAGGGCGATCTGGGGGGCGCGGCCCTGAAGCGCGCGCTGGAGAATCCCGGCGGCATCTACCGCGGCGTCGTCACCGTGTACGACCGCGCCTTCTCGCCCACCGACCACGATGCGATCAGCGGCAACATGCTGTGGCTGGGCACCTGGCGCAACAACGAGCGGGGCTACTACTACAAGGACGACGAGCGCAAGGCGAGCATCATCCGGCGCAAGGAGACGGCGCCGGCCCCGGCCGCCAGCGCGAAGTAACCGCGTCGCACCGAAGGACACAAGGCCCGCAAGCGCGGGCCTTGCCGCTGGCGGCGGCATGATGGTTTCGCTGTCGCAAGGAGGCTCCCATGGCGCAATGGCGCAAGAGTTCCCCGGACGAGGTCTACTCGCCGGAAGAGATCGGGCAAAGGCTGGAAGCGGAGCTCCCGGCCTGGTACTACGAGGACGGCTGGATCCGCCGCAAGTACAGGACCAGCGGCTGGAAGTCCACCCTGATGGTGGTGAACACGGTCGGCCACCTGGCGGAGGCCGCCTGGCACCACCCGGACCTGACCGTGTCGTATGCCTTCGTGATCGTCAAGCTGGTGAACCACGCGGCCAAGGGCGTGACCGACAAGGACTTCGCGCTCGCGCGCAAGATCGAGGAGGTGCTGATGTGGCGTCCCGCGGGCGAGGAGGGCTCGCCGCTGGAAGGCACGCCGGACGATCCGCGCTTCAAGTACCTGAAGTACGACGCCGGCGACGCGGCGCGAGCGGACTGAAGTACAGGCACAGCAGCAGCAGCGCGACTGCGGCGGGCACCAGGTGCAGGTCGGTCGCCACCTGCACCGGCCGCGCGAAGCGGGCGTCGGCCACCAGGGCCGCGAGCGCCGCCGGATCGCGCAGCGGCGCGTAGGTCAGGCCGGTGCGCGCCGCCAGCCGCCGCAGGTGCGACTCGCGCAGCTCCGACAGGTGTTCGTGCGAGGGCGGCAGGCCCTCCAGCGCCGGGCGCTGCAGCACGTCCGCGGCGCGCCAGTAGCCGATGCGCCGGCCTTCGCCGTCGCTGCGCGGGATCGGCTGCGGCACGGTGCCGCCGATGCCCAGCAGCCAGCCGCCCACCTGGCCGGGCTTCACGTCCTCGAAGGCCGGGAAGGCGTTCATCGGCGGGGCCTCCTGGCCGTCGGTAAGGAACACCAGGGCCGGCTGCGAGCCCAGCTCGCGGGCGGCGCGCACGGCCCAGAACACGCCCTTGGCCACCTCGCTGGCGTTGCCCCAGCGGATGCGGCCGTCGATGCCGGCCAGCGTGGCAAGCAGGTCCTCGTAGTTCTCGCACACCTCCACCGGCGCCAGCAGCAGCAGGGTGCGGTATTCGGTGAAGGCGGCCCAGCCCACGCGGGAGCCGCAGGGCATGTCCCGCAGCGCGCGGCGCGCCGCCTCGCGGGCGAAGGTGAGCCGGCTCACGCGCGCGCCATCGAGCTGCACGTCCTCCACGTCCATGCTCTGCGTGATGTCGAACACCAGCACGGCCTCGGGCCGGGCGAGCTGCAGGTTCAGCGGCGGCAGCACCACTGCGAGCGCAAGCAGGGCCAGCGCGGCCAGCAGCAGGGCGCTTTCGCGCAGCAAGGCTTTCATGGCAGCTCGCTCCGGGTCAGCGGGGCGGTGGTGATGGCGCGTTCGCGCTGTTCCTCCGGCTCCTGGTCGGCGTCCGCCTGTTCGTCGGCCTCGGGGGCGAGCACCAGCGCACGCTCGAGGTTGTAGCGCGCGTCCCAGTCGGTGGGATCGGCGCGCAGCGCGTCGCGGTAGGCCTGCTTGGCCAGCTCCACCAGCGGCAGGGATTCGGAGGCGCGCGCGGGGCCCTCCTTCAGCGCCTCGCGCAGGTGCAGGTTGCCCAGGTTGTACAGCGCCGCCGGGCCGAGCGGGCCGCGCTCGCCCTGCACCAGCGCCTTGTAGGCCGCGAGCGCGGGGTCGTAGCGGCCGCCGCGTGCCAGCGCCAGCGCGTGGGCGAAGCGCGCTTCCGGGAAGTCGCCGGCGGCCGCCGCAGGGTCGGTGGCCTGGGCGATGGCGCGGTTGATGCGCAGCGCCTGCGCCAGCCGCCACCCCTCCAGCGCCGCCGGCACGGCGCACGCCAGGCCGGCCGCCGCGAACACGAGATGCACGATGCGCCGCCGCCTCATTGCCAGCTCCTCAGGGTGAGCGCGCGCAGCAGCAGAAGCAGCGCGCAGCAGGCGATCGCGAGCGCCAGCGCGACGCGGCTGAAGTCGCGCCGCGGCACCCGCTCCACATCCTCGAGCGGGAAGTTCTGCTGCCGCCCGACATCGGCCACCGCATGCGCCAGGCTTTCGGGATCCTCCGCCTCGTAGGAGCGGTAGGCGCCGGGCAGGGTCTGGAAGAAGCGGTGCAGGGCGATGGCGGGAACCGATTCGCTGGCCTCGCCGGGCGTGTCCAGCCTGGGGCTGTTCACCGAGCGCAGGTAGATCCAGTTGATCGTGACCCGGTTGCGCAGGGCCGCCGTGCGCAGCCGCTGCTTGCTGGCCACGTCGAGGCGGGCGCCGCCGTCGGAGACGAGCAGCACGATGCGGCTGCCGGTGTAGGCGCGGCGCTCGAACTGCGCGATGGCGGCCTCGAGCGCGCGGCCGACGTCGGTGTCCGCCAGGCCGCGGCCCACGCCGCCGGCGGCGATGGCGGCCTGCACCACCGCGTCGTGCTGCGTGAAGGGCACCACGTGGATCGGGTTGGTGCTGAAGAACATCAGCGAGAAGCGGTCGTCCTGGCGCTCGCGCACGAAGCGCACCAGCAGGTCGCGCGCGGCCTTGCCCTTGGGCTCGCCGCGCGAGGCGGCCTGGAAGCGCACGTTCAGCGGGTCGATGCTGCGCCAGTCGGCGGGCAGCATGCGTTCGTCCATGCTGCGGCTGCGGTCGATCAGCAGCACGATCTCGGCGCCGCGGCCGGTGCGCGGCACGGTGGCTTCGGGCCGCACCGGCTGGGCGAGGGCGATCACGATGGAAAGCAGGGCCGCCACCGCCAGCAGCCGCCAGGCCCAGCCGAGCGCGGCGCCGAGGCGGTCGCGCGGCAGCCAGGCCAGGTGCGGGTACACCAGCGCGCGGCGGCGCTGCGCGAGCAGGGGCAGCAGCGCGATCGGCAGCGCGAGCAGCGCCCAGGGTTGCAGCCACTGCAGCGGCAGCATGGAGTTCATGGCGCCCCCACGCTTGTCACTGCGTGTACTGCGCTGCCCCCCGTGGGGGCCTTCGCGCCTTCGGGCGGCCGTGCGGCGCTCATGGCGCCCCCACGCTTGTCACTGCGTGTACTGCGCTGCCCCCCGGGGGGGCCTTCGCGCCTTCGGGCGGCCGTGCGGCGCTCATGGCGCGTGCCGCCGTTCCAGCCGCCGCAGCTGGCGGCACAGAGCCTGCGCGGAGGCTGCGTCCGCGGGCAGGCCGCGGTCGAAGAAGAGGGCGGCCGAATCGGCGTAGAAGCGCGCGATCTGCGGCTGCAGCGGCTGCAGCCAGGGCGCCCGCGCGAACAGCGGCGCCAGTGCGCCCGCATGCAGCACGGCGCCGGCGGTGCGGTCGAAGGCCTCGTGCAGGGCCAGGTGGGTCGCGGCGGGATCGGCGCCGGCCGCGCGCAGCTGCCGCAGGGCGATGGCGAAGGGCTGCGTGCGGCGCGTGCGCCATGCGCTCCAGCCGGCGTACGCCAGCCACGCGCAGAGCGTGGCCGCCAGGGCGGTCAGCCAGGTCGCCAGCCGCGCGGCGATGGGCTCGGTGGCGATCGCCGGCGCGGGGCGGTCGGGACGCAGCGGCAAGGCTTCGCCGGGGGCTGCCGCGGTGGTGAGCGGGCCGATGCTGATCGCCGCCGCCGGCACCCGCAACGGCGCGGTTCCCGCCGGGCCGGCGAGTTCCCATCCCGGCACGGGCACGCTGGCGAGCGCGCGCGGCGCGTTGACCACCTGGTACTCGAGCACCAGCCAGCGTCGGCCGTCCGGGGCCGGCTCGATGCGCGCCGCGCGGCGCTGCAGCCAGGCATTGGCACGCCCTTCCTCGGGCAGCGCCGCCGGCTCGAAGGCGCGGCCCTCGCGCGCCAGCAGCACGCGCTGGGTGGCGATGTCGCCCACGCTGTAGCCGAAGGGACGCGGCTGCTGCACCACGGCCTCGTCGATTTGCGCCACGGCCTTGCGGCCCTGCACGACGGCCTCGGCGCGCTGTGCCACGGCCCTGCTGCCCTGTGTCACGGCTTCGGCGCCTTGCTCCACGGCCTTTCCGCCCTGGGCCGCGGCCGCGCCGCCTTGCACGGCAGCTTCCCCGCCTTGCGCCTCCGCGTGACCGCCGTGCGCCAGGGCGAGGGCGCAGGCGCACAGCGCCACCGGCAGCAGGCAGCGGGGCCTCACGCGGTCTGCTCCCACAGGTGGTGCGACAGCGCCTCGGCATCGAACACCCCTTGCAGGTAGAAGGGACGCACGTCATGCCGCCGGAACAGGGCGTCGAGCTCCGCGCGCCGTGCCTGCACGGCCTCGCGCCAGCGCGCGCGCAGCGCCGGGCGCAGCCAGAAGCTGCGGCCGCCAGCGCCTTCCGCGTCGCGCAGCAGCGCGAGCCCGTCCTGCGCCGGCGGCTCGGTTTCCGCCGGGTCCCAGACCACGAGCGGCACCACGTGCGCGGGCGACAGCAGCTCCAGCACCTCCTCGAGCCCCGCGAGCGGCCAATGGAAGTCGGAGACCAGGAAGACGATGCCGCTGCGGCCGGCCAGCAGGGTCGCGGCCTCGTGCAGGCCTTCGATGCCGCCGGCGCCGCCGTGCGACTGCAGCAGCAGCGTCGCAAGCGTCTCGCCCAGGGCGCGATGGCGCCAGGCCGGCACGCGCAGCTCGGGCCGCTCGCCGCGGTCGAAAGCCACCATGCCGAGCGCGTCGCCGACGCGCCAGGCGCTGGCGCCGAGCGCCCGTGCGAACTGCGCCACCAGTTCCATCTTGCCCGGTGCGCCGAAGCGCATCGAGGCCGACACGTCGACCAGCAGGTGCACCGCGATGGCCGCGCGCTGCCGGTGCACGCGCACGCGCCATTCGAAGGGGATGCTGGCGATGCTGGCGCGCAGGTCCAGCCGGCGCGGATCGGGGCGGGCCCAGAGGCTCTGGTGGGTGACGAATTCGAGGCCCGCGCCCAGCGTCGTGGCGGCATGGCTGCCGGCCCGCTGCCCGGGCATCCTGCGCGGCGAGCGGTAGCGGAATTCCTGCTCCAAGCCCATGGCCGCGCCTTGCCGTCAGCGCGGCGTCGGCACGCGCTGGAGCACCTGCGCCGTGAGGGCGTCGGCGATCTGCGCATGCCGCATCTCGTACAGCGGCGAGAAGAAGACGCGGTGCCGCATCACGGGTGCGAACACCGCGGCCACGTCCTCCGGCCGCACGTGGTCGCGCCCGGCGAGCCAGGCCACCACGCGCGCCGCGCGCACCAGCGCCATGGCGCCGCGCGGGCTGGCGCCGGCGAGCATCAGGCGGTCCATCTCCACGCCTTCCACCCGCACGTCGAAGCGCTGCGGCGCGTGCGTGGCGTCCCACAGGTCCATCACGTAGCGCTGCAGCGCGGGGCTGGCGGCGACGCTGCCCTGCACCGTGGCCGCGATCCCGTTGAGCTCGCTGGCCGCGACGATGCCGCGCTCCACCCGCTCGAGCAGGCCGTCGACGTCGTGGAAGGCGGGATCGAACACGATGGCCTGGCGCGCCTCGGCTTGCGCAGGCGCGCCCATCTGCAGCTCGAACATGAAGCGGTCGCGCGCGGCGGCCGGCAGCTCGAAGGTCTCCTCGCGCTCCAGCCGGTTGCGGTCGGCGAAGACCGTCAGGTGGGCGAAGCGGAACTCGCGGTTGAAGGCGGACACGCTGCGCTCCGCCATCGCGCGCAGCAGCAGCGCCTGCACCTGGGGCCGGGCGCGGTTGATCTCGTTGAAGAAGAAGGTGGCGAGCGCGTCGCCGTGCCGCAGCAGCGGGCCGGGCTCGATGCGGGGCTTGCCCTCGTCGTCGACGTAGGTGTGGTACACGAGGTCGCCGGGCATCAGGTCCACCGTGCCCTCGATGCGCTCGAAGGCGCCGCCCACCGCCCGCGCGAAGGCGCGCAGCACGGTGGTCTTGCCGACGCCGACGTCGCCCTCGAGCAGCACGTGCCCGCGCGCGAACAGCGCCACGTTGATCATGCGGATGGTTTCCTGCTGGCCGATCACGGCCTGGGCGACCCCCTGCTCGACGCGCAGGGCGCGCTCGCGCCAGTCGTGCAGCAGTTCGTCAGTGCGGCGCATCGAGGAGGCAGCTCTTGCGGGCCTGCGCCTGCAGCTGGCGGAACTTGCGGATCTGCACCTGCAGCGGCTCGACGTCGCGAATGTAGGAGCCGCGCTCGCCGCCGATGCTGTTGGCGTTGGCCGCGGTGCTCATGGTGACGAAGTCGTCGTAAGGCACCTCGTGCGCGATCGCGTCGATCACGCAGGAGCACTTGTTCAGCAGCTCGTAGTGCCCGCCCTGGAAGCTGCGCATGCAGGCCTCCACGTAGGTCACGCGCTCGGAGGTGGGGTAGTCGTGGGCCTGGGCCCACGCCGGCGCCGCCGCGAGCGCGGCGGCCATCCAGATGAAGTTCGTGGTTCGTGCGCGCATGGTCAGTTGGACTCGGCTAGGGTGAGGGTGCGCAAGGCGCGCGGGGTGGCGCCGGCCGCTTCGGCGGGAAGCACGGCGCGCAGCTGGTAGACGCCGCCCGGCACGGCCTCGGCGATCACGATCGCGTACTCGGTGGCCGCCTGCTCCTGGAAGCGGGCGCGGAAGGGATCGTCGAGGAAGGGCGCGACGCGCACCAGCCGCGCCGGCACCTCCTGGGCGCCCCAGCGGATGCGCGTGTCGCTGACAGTGGCGGTGTCCGCCAGCGCCTGCCGGATGCGGCGCCGGAAGTGCGCCGCCTGGCCGCTGGTGAGGCGCTGCAGGCGCCGCACCTCGGCCTCGAGGAAGTACAGCACCACCGGGTTGCCGCGCGCCTGCGGCACGTCCGGCAGGTTGACGGCCAGCGGGCCGGACAGGTACTCGCCATGGACGTCGCAGCAGCCGGAGGCGCCGTTGCTCAGGGTGAGGACGGCGCGGTCCGTCACGGGCGGCTTGCCCTGCGCCTGCTCCACGTAGTCGTAGCGCAGCGCGCGCGGCTGGCGGCTGTTGGCCAGGTGGTCCTGCATGAAGACCAGGCGCTCCGCCTCGGAGGGCGGCGGCGAGGCGGCCTGCGGCTGCGCGAACGCGCCCGGCGCGGCCGCCGCGATCGACACCGCCGCAGCGCAGGCGAGCCGGGAGATCCTGCCGGCCATGCTCACTTTCCGGCCGTGGGCGTCGGCTCCTCCACGAGCGGCACGCCGTACTCGCGCAGGATGGCGAGGATCTCGCCGCGGTGGCGGGCGATCAGCTCCTCGATCTGCTTCTTCCATTGCGGCTCGCCGTAGCGCACGCCCATGGCCATCGCGAATTCGAAGGGCAGGCCCGGCTCGGACTTCATGGGCGCCACCTGCAGTTCGGGCGACTGCACGCGGCGGGCGAAGAAGCCGGCGATGGGCCCCCAGACGATGGCGGCGTCGATGCGCCCCTGGGCGAGCTCGCGCTCGATGATCTGGCCGGGGTACTGCTCGGGGTCGGGGCTCATGATCGGGTAGGGCACGCCGCGATCGACCAGGCCATGGCGGGCCAGCCACATCGAGGCGGGCGAGCGGTCGTACACGCCGATGCGCAGCGTGCGCAGCCGCTCGGGCGGCAGCGCCAGCAGGTCGTCGGAGCTGCGCACGTTGTCCATGCCCTTGCCGCGCGGGAACACCAGCGCGTAGGTGGAGCGGTAATAGGCCTTGGTGGCCGAGACCTGGTCGAAGCCGGCCGGCACGCCCATCACCACGTCGCAGCGGTAGTCTTCCTCCGGCAGCTTGTAGCGCAGGGTGTTGCGGATGAAGGCCAGCCGGTTGGGGAACGAGTAGTAGGTGACCGGCAGGCCGAGATCGCGCGCGAACAGTTCCGCGATCTTGTTCTCGAAGCCCTCGCCGGTGACATTGGAGAACGGCAGGTTGTTCGGGTCCTGGCAGACCCGGAACGCCTTGCGCGGCGGATCGTCGGCGGCGGGCTGCGCCTGCGCGGCGCCCGCCATGAAGGCGAGCACGGCCAGCGCCAGGCCCGCGAACGCGGAGCGCGCCTTCATGATCCGGCCCTCGCCTCCGGCATCAGCTCCACCTTCGCGCGCGTGATCGCGCCGTCGGAGCGTCCCTTCAGGTAGGCATACAGCGCGTCGATGTTGTCCATCACCGTCTTGTTGGCGCTGAAGCTGACCATGCCCTTGTCGAGGCGGCCGTCGCGCACGGTCTTGACGAATTCTTCCTTGGTGAGGGTCTTCAGGCTGTTGACCAGCGACGGCCCCACCAGGCCCTCCTGGTTGGCGCCATGGCAGCGGTCGCAGGCGGCGGCGCGCCAGGTGCGAAAACCGGTCAGGGTGAACGCATCGACCTTGTACCCGTCGACGACCTTGTAGGGTTTGTCTTGGGCGCTGGCCGGCAACTGGGGCGCCAGGCTGGCCGCGGCCAGGGGCCACGCCAGCAGGACGGCGCGCACGATCTTGGACTTCATGGTTCGGACTCCGCCTTCCGGGGACTGCAACAGAAGCAGGAAAGGCGACCGCGCGCAACGACTCGCGCGGCCGCCGGGACTCAACGCACGATCAGTTCGGCAGCGTGAAGACCGTCAGCGAGCCGCCCAGTTCGGTGTACTGGTTCAGTTCGCGATAGCCGCCCACGGCGCCCAGACCGTCGGTGTCCTTCTCCAGGCCCGCGGCCATGCCGATGCCGGCCCAGCCACCGATGCCCGAGAACACACCCATGTACTGCTTGCCCTTGTGCTCGTAGGTGAACACGTTGCCGATGATCCCGGAGGGCGTCTTGAACTTGAACAGTTCCTTCTGGATGTTCTTCGCGTCGACGCACTTCAGGTAGCCTTCCAGCGTGCCGTAGCAGGACAGGCCGCCGGCGGTGTTGAGCGCGCCGCTCCACACCGAGAACTTCTCGGCCTTGGTCTGCACGATCTTGCCGCTGCCGGCGTCCCAGGTGATGTAGTTGCCCATGCCGCCGTGGCTGCCCGGGGCCGGGTACATCGACAGGGTGGCGCCCACATAGGGCTGGCCCGCCGTGTATTCGACCTTGAACGGCTCGTAATCCATGCAGACGTGGTTGGTCGGCACGTAGAACAGCTTGGTCGTCGGGTCGAACGAGGCCGGTTGCTGGTCCTTGGAGCCGAGCGCCGCGGGGCAGACCCCCTTGGTGTTCACGTCCGGGCCGTTGGCGGCCGTGGAGTACTTCTTCACCGTGACCGGGCGGCCGCTCTTCATGTCGACGTGCGTGGCCCAGTTCACCTTCGGGTCGTACTTCTCGGCGACCAGCAGTTCGCCCGAGACGCGGTCCAGCGTGTAGCCGAAGCCGTTGCGGTCGAAGTGCACCAGCGCCTTGCGCGGCTTGCCCTTGACGTTGATGTCGGCCAGGATCATCTCGTTGATGCCGTCGAAGTCCCACTCGTCGTAGGGCGTCATCTGGTAGACCCACTTGGCCATGCCGGTGTCGACGTCACGCGCGAAGATCGTCATCGACCACTTGTTGTCGCCCGGGCGCTGCGCCGGGTTCCAGGTGGACGGGTTGCCGCTGCCGTAGTACATCAGGTTGTTGGCCTTGTCGTAGCTGTACCAGCCCCAGGTGGTGCCGCCGCCGATCTTCCACTGGTCGCCCTGCCAGGTCTTGAGCGACGAGTCCTTGCCCACCGGCGCCATCTTGCCGTCGGTCCAGGTCATGGTCTTCTCGGGGTCGATCAGCATCTCGGCGTCGGGGCCGACGCTGTAGGCCTTCCAGACCTGCTTGCCGGTGTTGATGTCGTAGGCGTTGATGAAGCCGCGCACGCCCCACTCGCCGCCGCTGATGCCGGTGACGACCTTGTCCTTGAAGACGTGCGGCGCGTTGGTGTTCACCGCGCCGAGCTTCGGATCGCCGTTCTTCACCGACCAGATCACCTTGCCGGTGTTGGCGTCCAGCGCCACCAGCATGCTGTCGGCCTGCTGCAGGAAGACCTTGCCTTCGGCATAGGCCAGCCCGCGGTTGACGGTGTCGCAGCACATCTGCGGGATCACCGCCGGATCCTGCTTGGGCTCGTACTTCCACTTGATCTTCTGGGTGTTCAGGTCCATCGCGAACACCTTGTTGGGGAACGGCGAGTGCAGGTACATCATGTCGCCGATCACCAGCGGCGAGCCTTCGTGGCCGCGCAGCACGCCGGTGGAGAAGGTCCACGCGACCTGCATCTTGCCGACGTTGCCGGTGTTGATCTGCTTGAGCTTGCTGTAGCGCTGGTTGAACATGTCGCCAGCCTGCACCGCCCAGTTCTTGGAATCCGCGATGTTCTTTTCCACGTCCGCGTTGGCGTGGGCCAGCGCGGGCAGGACGAGCATTGCGGCGGCGGCAATGAACTGCCGCCACGGGACACGGGGTCTCTTCACCATCATCATTGCCTCCTTCGATTTGCCGCGGACGGCGGGAATCAGCTGGCCTGGAACGGGTGGGTGGCGGTCGCCTTGCGCGCCACGACGTCGGAAGCGGAGGGCTCGCGGTTCACCGCGCGCTTGATCGCCTCCTTGGTGGCGCGGTAGTTGAAGTCCTGGATCTTCTTGTCGTCCTCGGCCTGCCAGTGGATGAACACGCCGACGCAGATGAACAGGTCGTCGGCCTCGTTCTTGGGGATCGTCTCGTCCTCGACGCAGTCGGCGACGGCCATCGCGACGGCGTGCTGCGCCGGCCCGAACATCTGCACCGCCTGCTTGGCCCCCTTGATGGTGACCTTGTTGAACAGGATGGTGGCCGGCTTGGTGAGCAGGTTGGGCGCCACCACCGCCAGCAGCGAGGTGAAGCCGTCCTTGTTGTTGGTCAGCGCGTTGGCGAAGGCCGTTTCGGCCGGCGAGCCGCGCGGCCCGATGATGAGGTCGATGTGGGCGACTTCGTTGCCCTCGCCGATGAGGGATTCTCCAACCAGCATGCGGTCGATCTTGGCCATGTGCGTTCCTCCGGTCCGTTGTGGGGGATGGGATACGCCCGGCTTCCGCCGCGGCGCACGAGCGGGCTCACATATTCCATGCCGGCTCGACTCAGTAGAAACGCGAAGAGGCGGACCGGGCTTGCGCGAGGCCCGCGGCCAGCGCCACGGCCACGCACAGATCGGCGCTGGTGCCGGGGTTGAGCGCGCGCGCCTTGAGGCCTTCGTCCCAGGCCGCGAAGCCGGGATCGGCGTCCAGCGCCTCGCCGCGGCGGGCCCGCTCGCGCCACTGCGCCGCCTCCCCGATGACACAGTGCGCCACGGCGTCCCCGTGCTTTCGCACAATGTGTGAGTCGGGCAGGGCGGCGAGGAACTCCAGGAAGGCCGCCTGCATGGCCCGGGCGGCTCCACCCGCGCGCGCGGCGACGAAGGCCGGCAGTCCCAGCTCGAACACGTCGGGATAGCCGTGCTGGTACTGCCAGGCGATGCGGTCGCGGTGGGCCGCCAGCGCCATCGCCTCGCGCAGGCCTACGGTGGGCGCTTCGGCCACGTCCTGCGCGCTGGCGCGCCCCAGGCCGCCGGGGCGCGCCAGCGCGATGGCGCGGTAGGCGGCGCGGGCGTCTTCCACGTCGAGGGCCTGCAGCACGTCGTGCAGCGCAGCGCGCAGTCCGTCCGCGCCGCCGGCGCCGCCGCAGCGCTCGAAGGCGGCCAGCAGCGGCGCGCACAGCAGCACGATGCCCAGGTTGGTGTTGCAGTGCGTGGCCTGCCAGGCGGCGCGCACCGCGACCTCGATGCGCGTGCCGACGCGCGCCCCGGCCGAGCTGATCGGCCCCGCGGCGGCGGCGGCGCTGGCCTTGAAGTGCGCCGCCTGCATGCCGTGGCCCGGCGAGGCGACGCTCACGTTGCCCGGCTTGCGCGCCTGCACGTCCAGCGCGCAGGCGTGCAGGAAGGCGCGGCGGCCGAACGCCGAGCGCGCCAGCATCGGCATGGCGTCGAGCGCCTTCAGGCCTGGCGGCGCAGGGCGTGTTCCGAGCATTTGCGTTCCAGCAGATCGTGCACCAGGGCCTGCGCGATGTTGAAGGGCGTGACCCGCTGCAATCCCTGCCAGGCGGCCACGCCGTTCACCTCGATCACCTGCGCGCCGCCTCCGGCGGGCAGCAGGTCGACGCCGGCGTAGTCCATGGCTAGCGCGCGGCTGGCGGATTCGGCCAGCCGGGCGAGCTCGGGCCCGATGCCTTCGGCGAGCGACTGCGGTTCGCAGCGCGCGCCGCGCGCCACGTTGTGCACCCAGTCGGCGCTGACGCGCCGCATCGCCGCCAGCGCCTTGCCGCCCACCACCAGCACGCGCCAGTCGTGCTGCGGTGCGTCGACGAAACGCTGCAGGTAGGCGAGGCCGCCGTACTCGCCCTCCAGCGCGGGCACCGGCACGTGCGCACCGTCGACCCAGCCGATGCGCTGCAGGCCGTGGCCCTGCGAGCCGAACAGGGGCTTGAGCACCAGGGCGCGGCCGGCGGCGCTCTCGCGGGTGACGAGTTGCTGCGCCGCGGCGAGCGATTCCATGGCCCAGGTCGACGGCGTGGGCACGCCGGCGGCGTGCAGCAGCACGCTCGTCATGGACTTGTCGACGCTGCGCTCGATGGCGCGGGCGTCGTTGTAGACCGGGACGCCGAATTCGCGCAGGGCGTGCAGGATGCCCAGGCGCTTGGTCACCTGCTCGAAGCTGCCGGCGGCGATGCCGCGCACGATCACGGCGTCGGGCAGCGATTCGCCGAAGCCCGGCAGCACCAGGCCGTGCCAGGCCTGCGCGGTGGCGATGCGGCACTGCGCCAGGTCGATGCAGCGGCCGCTGCAGCCGCGCTCGCGCAGGGCGCGCAGCAGCTGGCGGGTGTGCCAGCCGGTCTCGTCGCTCATGATCGCCACGCGCAGGCCGGCGCGCAGCGGCAGCACGGGATTCATGGCGCGGAACGGTGCCTCATGCTTCCTGCCACAGCTCGCGCAGCAGCTCCATGCGCACGCCGCCGGCATGCCAGGTGCGGCCGGAGCCGAGATGGCTCACCCACACCTCGGCCGGCGCGAACAGCGCGCCGTCGAGCTTGTAGAAGTCGTGGCCGGCGGCCTCGAACAGCTCGCCGAAGGAGCGGCCGTAGTCGCGCGAGTTCTCCGAGGGCAGCTTCAGCGCCAGCTCGCGCGCGGCGTCGGCTTCGCCGGCCACCGTCAGGTGCACCTGGCCGCCGTAGAGGATCGCGTCGTTGGTGCGCGCCATGGCCTGCAGGGTGTCCGCGCCCACGGCGGGCAGCGGCGCGCAGGCACTGCCTTCGACGACGTGCTGCAGCGCGAAGCCCAGTTCGTGCGCGCGGTGCAGGGCGACCTCCAGCACGCGGGCGACGACCTGCGTCGTGCCGGCCAGGCTGGCGGTGGGCGTGAGCACGATGGAGAGGCCCGCAGCCTCCAGGCCGCAGTCGCGCAGCACCTTCCCGATCACCACCGGCGGCGGCGGGCGGTCGACTTCCAGCACCAGCACGCCGCTGTCGGCGCGGTCGCGATAGTCCAGCTCGGCGAACAGCGGCTCCTTGCCGGCCAGGGCGCGCGCCGGGCCGGAGCCGAGCGCGAAGAACTTCCTGCCGCCGGTCTCTTCCTTGCTGGCCGCCAGGCTCCAGCCCGCGTACTGGCTCGCCAGGCAGGCCAGCACCGGCTGCGAGCTGCGCACGTGCAGCCAGGTGGGCCAGCCTTCGCGCGGCAGCGCGGCCAGTTGCACCTCGCCCAGCCCGCCCATGCACAGGCCGCCGACCTGCAGGCCGGCCGCGATGCTGCCGGGCGCCGCGATGCCGGCATCGACCAGCGTGACGCCCGAAGCATCGCGCGTGACGGCCAGGCGCAGCCGCGGCGCTTGCGCGACGAGCTGCTGCAGCAGCGGCGCGGCCAGTGCGTTGACGCTCGTGTTCATTGGATAGCCTCCCCCAGGATCCGCCCTCCGCGCGAGGGCCGTGCGGCTCTCATGCGATCGCCTCCTCGCACGGGCTCAGGCGCCGCAGCACCTGGCGCGCCCGCGCCTCCATCTGCACCAGCACCGGGTCGGACTGCGCGCCCTCCGCGCTCACGCTGCACACCGGCTCGCCGCGCCGGAAGCGCAAGCCCGGCGCCGGCAGGTCATGGTGATGGGGCGACTGCGCCAGTTCGGCCGCCAGCGACAGCCCGACGCGGCATTCGCGTTCGGCGAACACCGTGAGGCAGCCGCGCACGCCCGGTGCATGCGCGGGCGAGCCGGCCGGCAGCTCGCCATGCACCGCATGCACGTGGGCGCGCAGCAGCCCGCCCGCCCAGGCGCGCTCGTGCAAGGCCATGCTGGCCGAAGGCCGCGCGTTGACTTCCAGCAGCCAGGCGCGGCCTGCGTCGGCGATGAAGTCGAGGCTGCACAGGCCGCGCAAGCCCAGCGCGGGCACGAGCGCGGCCAGCGCTTGCTGCAAGCTGCGCCCGAGCGCTTCGTCGCGCACGGGGCCGATCGCACCGGCATACACGTAGGGCAGGGCGCCGAGCGGCCGCACCATCAGCCAGTTCAGCGCAACCAGGCGGGCGCGCGTGCCGTCGGCGAGGAACAGCGCCGACATCGGCTCGCCCGGCTGCAGCCGCTGCCAGTAGCCGTGCTCGCCGCAGCTGCCCTCGGCGGCCGGCCGGATGTGCCAGCCGCCACAGCCTGCCGCACTCTTGATGAGCCAGCCCTCGGGGTTCGCCGGCGGCTGGAACGCAACCTCCGGATGCGGCAGCCCGAGCCGGTCCAGCAAGGGGAAGAAGGCGGCCGGATCGCGCACGCAGCGCAGCGCGGCCCGGCCCATCCCGAGCAGCGGCAGCCGCGCGACCTGGGCATCGAGCAATTCCGGCGCCGCCTCGAAGCCGCTGCCGGCCACCCAGCCGATCACCCGCGCGTCCTGGGCCGCGCGCTGCAGGGCGGCCAGCAGCAGCGCGGGCTCGATCGCGTAGCGGCCCGGCTCGCCGATGCGCTGCCAGCGCAGGCTGGCGCGCCGCGTGTCGGCGTCGCCGAACAGGTCGAGCGCGATCGCCCCCCAGCCGGCCTGCCGGGCCGCTTCGGCCAGCAGGCGCGCGCTCAGGCCGGCGACGACGACGGTGGCGGCCATGCGGCGCCTTCAGCGGCTCTTCTCGGCCACCACTTCGCGCGCGGTCGCGAAGGCCTCGGCGAAGCCGTAGGCCACGGGCCGCTCGGCCTCCCGCATGCGCGCGAGCAGGCGGTGCTGCACCTGGTATTTCACATTGCCCACCGCCAGCGCGCCGATGCCGACGGCCGAGGTGCCGGCCAGCGGCTTGGCGTCGTCGCCGGCGCCGATGCCGGCGATGCCGGCCGGCGGCACGGCATTGATGTCGACCGCGACGCGCAGGCGTTTGGCCGCCGCGAGATCGGCCTCGCCGGCCACCTGCACGCCGGCCGCGGCCACGCCCATCACCACGTCGGCCTGGGCCAGCGCGGCCCGCAACTCGTCGGCGTTGGCGGTCGAGGCCCCGTGCAGCGCCACGCCGAAGCGCGAGCCGGTGTCGCGCGCCGCCTGCTGCGCCGCCTCCAGGCCCTTGCGGCTGCCCAGGCTGGCGCGGGCGCCTTCGCGGGCGCACAGCACGGCGGCGATGCGGCCGACCGGGCCGGTGCCGCCCAGCAGCAGCACCTGCAGGTCCGCCAGGCCGCTGCTGCCGCCGCTGCGCAGGGCGGCCTCGGTGCAGGCCACCATCGCCGCGGCGGTGGTGTAGGCGCCGCTCGGGTCGGCGCACAGCGACACCACGAAGGGCGGAAACATCGCCTTGCGCGCGCGCTCCATCATCTCGTCGGCCAGCATCGCGTCGCGCCCGCCGATGAACAGGCCGGTGCGCGCCGCGCCCTTGGGGCCGCGGGAGAAGATCGCGTCCTGCGTCAGCCCGGCGATGCCGTCGAGCGTGACATGGCAATAAGGCACCAGCAGCTGCCAGCCGGCGTCGGCGGCCATGTTCACGTCGAAGGGGCTCATCTGCGGGCCCGGGGTGAACATGTGCAGGATGTAGGGGCGTTCCATGGTCTCATCCTCCTGCGCGCGGCTCGGTCACGACGGCGCCGTGGTTGCGCGCGCGGATCACGTGGGTTTCCAGGGCGGGGTCGACCAGGCCGGCGGCGCGCGCGGCGGCCAGCACCGCATGCGCTTCGGCTTCCGAGGGCAGGAAGGCGAAGCCGGTCGGCCCCCAGGAGCTCTGGCCGATGCCGGCGTGCGCATTGCGGGCCACCCAGTGCAGCAGCCGGCCCACCGGCGCGCTGGTGAAGGCGCGGCCCTCCTGCGCCGGCGCGAAGTGCCCGCCGAGCACTTGCTGCACGCGCGTGAGCCCCGCCGCGAAGGGCGCGAATTCGGCGCCGGCCGCGCCGGGCAGCACGCGCATCAGCACCTCGTGGCAGATCTCCGCCGCGGCGCTGCGCGGCAAGGGCTCGATGCGCTCCAGCGCCGCCTTCTCCGCCGCGCCGCTCAGGCCCCGGCAGCGCGGATCGAGCACCAGCAGCACGCGCCACTCCGCGGGCAGGGCGATGCGCGCCAGCAGCGCGGCGGGCGCGCCGTCTGCGCGCGGGCCGCCATCGACCAGCAAGCCGCCCTGATCGAAGCCGGCCACGCCGACGCCGGAGCGCGCGCCGCGCCCGAGCACGCCCGCCAGTTGCGGCGTCTCCATCCCGATGCCGAAGGCGGCGCAGAAGGCGCGGCCCACGGCCAGCGCGAGCTGCGTGCCCGAGCCGAGCCCGGCGTGCGCCGGCAGCGCGCTGCGCAGGTGCAGCGCCAGCGGCGCGCGGCAGCCGGTGGCGCGGCGCAGCGTCTCCACATGCGTGCGGGCGCGCTGCAGTTCCGCCTCGCCGCCGGTGAAGCCGTCGAAGCTGTCCGCCTGCGCCCGAGCGAGGTCCACCAGAGTCTGCGGCCCGTCGATCACCAGCCCGAGGCTGCCGAAGGGCCGCCCCAGCGTGCCGGCCGGATCGAGGAAGCCCAGGTGCAGCCGCCCGGGCGCCTGCACGCGCACCCGCTCCAGGGGCCGGGTGCGGCCGCTGGCGGCGACGGCGGTGTCGAAGCCGGCGTGCATGGCGGCTGCGGGGGCGCTCAGCGGCTGCCGGGCACCAGCCCCTGGCCGATCAGGCGCAGCGCGGCGCTGCGCGGTGGGGCGGGGCGCGGCTCGCGCTGGCGCTCGATCATCACGCCGACGCTTTCGGTGTCGTCGAACTTGCGCGGCTTGGCGACGCGCACCCGCACCCAGTGGGCGTGGAATTCGTCGATCGCGATGCGCGCCACCTGCTCCGCCAGCGCCTCCAGCAGGCGCACGCGATGCTCCTGCAGCAGCCGGTGCAGGCGCTGGCGCAGCTCGCCGTAGTCGATGGTGTCGCCGATGCAGTCGGTGTCGCAGGCGCGTGCGCGCGGCACGCCGGCGCACAGGTCGATCGTCAGCGACTGCGGCTGGTGCAGCTCGTTGTCGTGGATGCCGATCACCGTGTGCGCGCGCAGGCCCTCGATGAAGACCAGGTCCAGCGGCTGCGGCGCGCTCGCGCTGTCGACGCGCTCGCCCGCGCCGGCATGATCAAGGGCTTGGAACATGGAGACCCCCCGCGTTGCATCGTTGCTGGCAGGCGATAGCAACTTGCGGGCCATTGGCATGGCGGCGGCGGCGCGGCCCGCGCGCGCGATCAGCGGATCGGGCGGAACGGAAGTTCACAAATTCCCTAGTGCGGTGCGCAACAGTCTGTTCCAGAATGCATGACGCACTGCCCGGGCACGTTTGCCGCGACAGGACGAGCAGGGGGAGACAAACCGATGCCGATCTCCGATCCGCTGGAGCACGCCCATCGCGTCATCGATGTCGTGCGCGGAGGGATGCTCCACGTCACCAGCGATGCCGTGGCCCACTCGTGGGCGCGCTGCATCAAGGAACACGGGCTCGATCCGAGCCAGGCCCGCCGGCCGCCCGTGCTCGGAAGCACCGACCTGCCGACGCGCCAGCGCCGCATGGCGGCGGTGATCGACTGCGCCCGCTACGAGATGACCACCCTGTACCAGCAGCTGGGCGACCCCGAGCTGGCCGTGGTCCTCACCGATACCGACGGCGTCATCCTGCACATGGTGACTTCGCAGGAATTCGAGCGCCTCGCGCAGCCCCTGGGCCTGGAAGTCGGCGCGGTGTGGAGCGAGGCCGAGGTCGGCACCAACGGCATGGGCACCTGCGTCGTGGAGGCCGGGCCGGTGGTGGTGCAGCAGGCCGATCACTTCCTGAGCCAGTACACGGGCCTGACCTGTTCCGCCGTGCCGATCTACGATCCGGCCGGTCACATGACGGCCGTGCTGGACGTGAGCAGCCGCTCGGTGCAGCCGCAGAAGCACCTGCTGCTGCTGCTGGGCATGACGGCCCGCATGATCGAGAACCGCCTGATCGACATGCGCTTTCGCGACGCGCACCCGATCCACTTCCACAGCCGGCCCGAGTTCGTCTACACGCTGCACGAGGGCAAGCTGGTGGTGGACGACAGCGGCCGCATCCTGGCCGCCAACCGCAGCGCCCTGATGCAGCTGGAGATGACGCACGGAGCGCTGCGCGGCACCCGGCTGGAGCAGGTGTTCCAGACCACGCTCGACGACATGCTGGAGCGCAGCCACCGCGCCGGCTTCCATCCGATCGTCACCTACCGCGCCAACGCGGCCAACCGCTTCTTCGCCGTCGCGCGCCTGCCCGCCGGCGAGGAGGGCGGCGCGACTAAGATCGGCGTGCCCACGCGCCCGCGGCTGATGGCGCCGCCGGGCACGCTGGCCGTGCTGCCGGCGCTGCGCGGCAACCGCGTGCCGGCCGGCCCCGTGCCGCCGGCCGCCACCTTCGGCGATCCGCGGCTGCTGGGGCACCTGGCCACCGCGCGGCGGGTCGTGGCCGGCGGCACGCCGCTGCTGCTGCGCGCCGAAACCGGCGCCGGCAAGGAGGTGTTCGCGCGCGCCGTCCACGCCGCCGGCAACCGCGCCGACGGCCCTTTTGTCGCCATCAACTGCGCCAGCCTGCCGGAGACGCTGATCGAGGCCGAGCTGTTCGGCTACCGCGCCGGCGCCTTCACCGGGGCGGAGAAGGGCGGCCGGCGCGGCAAGATCGCGCAGTCCGACGGCGGCACCCTGTTCCTGGACGAGATCGGCGACATGCCGCTGCCCTTGCAGGCGCGGCTGCTGCGGGTGCTGGACGAACGCATGGTGACTCCGCTGGGCACCGACGAAATGCGGCCGGTCGATTTCCTGCTGATCAGCGCCAGCCACCGCAACCTCGCCGAGATGGTGGCCGAGGGCAGCTTCCGCGAGGATCTCTATTACCGGCTGGCCGGCATCGAGCTGCAGCTGCCGCCCCTGCGCGAACGCAGCGACCGCGCCGAGATCATCCGCAACCTGCTGCTGGCCGAAGGTCGCGCCGACGCCGCCGTCACGCCCGCGGCCTGGGACTTGCTGTTGCGTCATCCATGGCCTGGGAACCTGCGACAACTGCACCACGTGCTGCGCAGCGCCGTGGCGCTGGCGGCCGGCTCGCCGCTGGGGCTGGAGCACTTCCCCTCGCTGGGCGTGCTGCCGGTGCAGGCGCCGGCCAGCGCGGCGCCGCCCGAGGTGGAGGAGATCGCCCTGCTCACGCCGCCGCAGGCGCAGGAGCGCCAGTCGCTGCTGGCGCTGCTGGAGGCGCAGCGCTGGAACGTGAGCCACGTGGCGAAGTCGCTGGGCGTGAGCCGCAACACTCTGTACCGCCGGATGCACAAGCTGCTCATCCCGGTGACGCACAGCGGCTGAGGGGCGCGGGCTCCGGCCGCTTCGCCTGGGGCCTGACCGGCTCGGGCCATTTCCTGCTGGAATCGATGGCGCTGGCTGCGCGCCTGCCGCAGGTGGACCTGTTCCTGTCCGCCGCGGCGGAGGAAGTGCTGCCCATGTACGGCATCCGGCTGGAGTCCCTGCGCGAGCGCTTCCGCATCTTCCGCGACAAGAGCGCGAGCTCGGTGCCGGTGGGCACGCTGTACGAGGAGCACTACCACACCCTGGTGGTCGCGCCGGCCACCAGCAACACGGTGGCCAAGTGCGCGCTGGGCATCAGCGACACCCTCCCCACCAACATGTTCGCGCAGGCTGGCAAGCTGGGCATCCAGAGCTTCGTGTTCGCCTGCGACACCGAGCCCGTGGTCGTAACGCGGGCCCCGCACGACTGGGTGGTGCTGCGCCCGCGCCGCATCGAATTCGAGAACGTCCAGCGGCTGCGCGCCATCGATCACTGCAGCGTGGTCTGCTCGGTGGCGGAGCTCGAAGCCGCCCTGGATGTCCGCCTGCGGGCGCTGTCCCTCGCATGGAACACATCGTCTTCCTGACCGGCCGGCTGGCCGAGCCGGCGCTGCGGCGCGTGCTGGCGCAGATCGCGCCGGCCGGCTCCGAGGCGCCCTTCAGCTGGGAGGTGCGCGAGATCGGGCTGCAGGTCGCCGCGCTCATGACGGCGGAGATGGTGCGGCGGCGCGTCGCCGCGCCGGTGGCCGCCGACCGCATCCTGCTGCCCGGCCGCTGCCGCGGCGACCTGGCGGCGCTGTCGGCGCATTTCGGCCTGCCGGTGCAGCGCGGCCCCGAGGAACTGAAGGACCTGCCGCAGTTCTTCCGCCGCCAGGCGCAGCCGGTGGACCTGGAGAGCTACGCGATCCGGATCTTCGCCGAGATCGTCGACGCACCGCGCCTGCCGGTCGAGGCGATCGTCGAACGCGCGCGCAGCTTCGCCGCCGACGGCGCCGACGTGATCGATCTCGGCGGGCTGCCCGACACGCCCTTCCCGCACCTGGAAGACAGCGTGCGGGCGCTGAAGGCGCAAGGATTCCGCGTCAGCGTCGATTCGCAGGATGCGCAGGAGCTGCTGCGCGGCGGCCGGGCCGGGGCGGACTACCTCCTGAGCCTGACGCTGGACACCTTGTGGATCGCCGACGAGGTGGCGTCGGTCCCCGTCGTGATCGGCCGCCACCCGGCGGACGAAGCGTCGCTGTGGCAGGCGGTCGAGCGCATGCAGGCCAGCGGCCGGCCCTTCCTCGCCGATGCCATCCTCGATCCGATTCCCTACGGGCTGCTTGCCTCGCTGGTGCGCTACCAGCGGCTGCGCGAGCGCTTCCCGCAGGCGGCCATCCTGATGGGCGTGGGCAACCTCACCGAGCTGGTGGAGGCCGACACGAGCGGCATCAATGCGGTGATGATGGGCATCGCGGCCGAACTGGGCGCGAGCGCCATCCTCACCACCCAGGTCAGCCCGCATGCGCGGCGCGCCGTGCGCGAGGCCGACTGGGCGCGCCGCATCATGCATGCGGCGGTCTCGCAGCAGCTGCTGCCCAAGGGCCTGAGCGACCAGCTGATGACGGTGCACGCGAAGAGCCCGTTTCCCGACGCCCCGGAGGAGATCGAGGCGCGGGCGCGTGCGGTGCGCGACCCCAATTTCCGCGTGCAGGTCTCGCAGCAGGGGGTGCACGTCTACAACCGCGAGGGCCTGCACGTCGCGCAGGATCCGTTCGCGCTGTGGCCGCGGCTGCGGCTCGAAAACGATGGTGGCCACGCCTTCTACCTCGGGGTGGAAACGGCGCGGGCGCAGATCGCCTGGCAGCTCGGCAAGCGCTACGTGCAGGACCAGCCCCTGGACTGGGGCTGTGCCGTCGAACGCGAACGCGAGGACCTGCTGCGCTGGAAGGCGCCGGGCACGACGATGACGAACAAGGGGCAGCCATGAGCGACGCACGGCCGCCCGAAGGCGCGAAGGCCCCCTCGGGGGGGCCGGACCGGAGCGTCGTGCCTCGGTACGTGCATAGTGCAGGTCCGGCATCGGCTCGCTCCGCTGTACAGCTGCGCGCACGGCCGCTCCGCGAGCCGGCAGGACACGAAGTGACAAGCGTGGGGGCATCATGACTGAGCGCATCTTCGAAACGGTGGTCACGACCTGCTCGCCGGCGGGCACGGTGCACATCGCCCCCATGGGCGTGCGGTATCGCGAGGGCGAGGTGGTGCTCAAGCCCTTCCGCCCTTCGCGCACCCTGGACAACATCCTGGCCACGCGCCGGGCCGTGCTGAACGTGCTCACCGACGTGCGGGTGTTCGCGGGCTGCGTCACCGGGCGCCGCAACTGGCCCGCCGTGCCGGTGAACGCGCCCGACGGCAGCGTGGCCGCGCGCCTGGCCTGCGCCCATTCGCACGCCCTGCTGCAGCTGGCGCAAGTGGGCCAGGATGCGCAGCGGCCCACGCTGCGCCTGGTGCGCATGCACGAAGCGCAACACTCCTTCTTCGCCGGCTTCAACCGCGCCCAGGCCGCCGTGATCGAGGGCGCCGTGCTGGTGAGCCGGCTGCACCTGCTGCCGCGCGAGAAGATCGAGACCGAGCTCGCGTACCTGCGCATCGCGATCGACAAGACTGCCGGCCCCGAGGAACTGGAGGCCTGGGGCTGGCTGCAGGAGGCGGTGGCACTGCACCGCGCGCTGGCCGCGGAGCCGGCGTGATGGTGCGGCTGCTGGTGAGCGTGCGCGATGTCGAGGAGGCCGTCGAAGCCGCCGAGGCTGGCGCCGATTTCATCGACCTCAAGGAGCCCGCCGAAGGCGCGCTCGGGGCGCTGGCGCCGGAACGCATCGCCCAGGTCGTGTCCGTGCTGCGGATGCGCTGGCCCGGCGTGCGCATCAGTGCGACCGTCGGCGACCTGCCGGCCTGCGAGCAGGCCGAGATCCTGCGCCGGGTGCGGCGCGTGGCCTCGTGCGGGGTGGACTACGTCAAGGTGGGGCTGTGGCCCGCCGCGCCCGCCGTGAGCCGCTCGCTGCTCGATGCGCTGGCGGCCTGCCCGGCCAACGTGGTGCCGGTGCTGGTGGCCGATGCCGGCGTGAACGCGGCCCTGGTGGAACACGCGCTCGCCTGCGGAACGTTTCCGGCGCTGATGCTGGACACGGCGGACAAGGGGCGCGGCAGCCTGCTGCAGCGCCTGCCGCTGCCGGTGCTGGCCGGCTTCGTCGAGACGGTGCACGCCGGCGGTGCGCTGGCGGGCCTGGCGGGCTCGCTGCGGGCCGACGATGCGCCGGCGCTGCGGGCGCTGGCGCCGGACTTCGCCGGCTTTCGCGGTGCCGTGACGCGCGGCGAGCGCAGCGCCGCGCTCGATGCGCGGCGGGTGCGCCAGCTACGCCGCCGGCTTGCGGCGGGGACGCGGGCTCCGCTGGCCGCCGCTGCGTGAGGCCACCACGCGCGCCAGCGCCACCGGCGGCCTGAAGGCCGAGCGGCCCAGGAGCGCGTCGCGCACGTGCTCCAGCGCGTCGCACTCCACCACCTCGATCGGGAAGGGCGCGTCGCGCGACCAGTCCTCGAAGCGCGCGTCGAGCATGCCCAGCGCGGACAGCTCGCCGAAGGTGCAGCCGGCCGGCACCTTGCAGGCCTTCACCAGCACCAGCCGTTCGGCGTTGAGCACGCGCGCCAGCCACAGCGCCAGGCTGTCGCTCGTCACGTCCCAGGTGGTCAGCAGGTCCGGCGCGTCGCGCAGCACGCCGAAGGGCAGCCACAGGGCCGGCTGGCCGGCGTGCAGCGCGCGGCGGATGCCGGCCTCGTCGCTGGCCAGCGTGAGGCGCGGCTCGAGGGCGTGGAACAGGTGCGCCGTCTGCGCCATGGCCAGCACCGCCATGTTGTGGGCCGGCAGGTCGGCGAAATGCCAGTGCCGCTGCGAGGCCCGCACGGCCTCGGCGAACACGCCGCCGCCGGGCACCACCGTCACGCGGCCGCCGCCCAGCTCCGCCAGCATGGCGAGCCACAGCGCGACCCGCGGGTCATGCGTGAGACTGCCACCGAGCTTGACGATCCACATCGCTCATCCCCGGGCGCAGGCGAGCAGGGCCACGGAAACCGCCGGCGCGCAGACGTCGGCCCAGGCGGCGAGCGCCGCGTCGGCGGCGGGCGCGGGCAGGGCGACCTCGGCGTAGCGCAGGAAACGGCGGCCGCTGCGGCGCGCCACCTCCGCGGCGAGGAAGGCGCCGCAGCCGGCGCCGATGACGGGTGCGTCGTCGGGCAGGCCCGACTCCTGCGCCACCCGCGCGAACTGGCCTTCGATCTCGCGCAGCTGCGCCTGCCGCCACCAGCCGGCGAGCGCCAGCCACTGCGCCTCGCTGGCGGCCGCGGCGTCCAGGCCGATCATGCGCGCGAGCCGCTGCCGGCAGGCCGCGGGGTCCTTGCCGCGGCCGTCGGCCGTGGCCGCCTGGTCGTGCGCGGGATCGAGTTCGCCGGTCAGGCGGTAGACGTCCGCCGTGGTGGCGAAGAACTCGTTCATCACGTTGATGCTGCACTCGCCGCAGGAAACGCGCGGGCCCAGCGCACACAGCGGCGTGCGGACCACGCCCTGGTACACCAGCTCGCCGGTGAGCAGCCGCTCGGCATCGGTGGCGCCGCGCGCGGCCACGCGGCCTTCGCGCAGGGGAATCAGGTCGGTGGTGGTGCTGCCGATGTCCACCAGCATCGCATCGCTCAGCCGCGCGGCGAGCACCCGGGCCGTCGCGCACCAGTTGGCCGAGGCGATGCCGTCCCAGTGCTGGCCGACCTCGCCCGGCCCGCGCCAGTCGCCCTCGGCATCGAACAGGCGCAGCGTCGGGCCGAGGGAGTGCTCGAGGCGGCCCGCGATGCGCGCCACGCCCTGCGCGCGGTCCTCGAACAGGTCGACCATCTCGCCGGTCATGGTGACGGCGTGCCGCAGCCCGGCCGCCCAGGCACCCGACCAGCGCGACCGGGCCTGGGCCAGCACCGCATCGAGCTGCTCCATGCCCTGCCACAGCGGGCACGGCCACTGGGCGATGTCGCGCAGCGCGCCGCCCTCCAGCAGGCAGCCCTTGACGTGGGCGCCGCCGATGTCCCAGCCCAGCGTGGCTTCACGCCGGGACATCGGCCGCCACCTCCGCGGGCCCGGCGGGCGCATGCAGCGCCAGGATCTCCTGCGCGAGGTTGCGCCGGAGGATCGCCGAGAGGCCCACGTACGCGCAGGTCACGCGCGGATTGACTTCGATGACCACCGGTCCTTCCCTTTCGTTCCACACCAGGTCGATGCCGACATAGCCCCGCAGGCCCGGGATGGCGGCGGCGACCCGCGCAGCCAGCGCGTGCAGGAGGGGCACCCGCCCATCCGCCGCATCGATGGCCGCTGGCTGCACGCCCTGGTCGTGCAGCCAGCCTTCGGCGTCGATGGCCAGCCGCTGCCGGTTCACTGCCAGCGGCCGTGCAAGATCTGCGCCGACGATCAGGGAGACCGACAGCGGCGTGCCTTCGATGAAGGGCTCCACGACGGTGCGCTGGCCGCGGCGGCTGCGCTCCCGGGCGTCGACTTGCGCCCCGGCGCGGCTGGCGTGGCGGCGCGTCTCCATGGCGCCGGCGCCGTCGTCGGGCTTGACGATCCAGGCGTCGCGATGGCCCGGCGCGAACTGCGGCGGCGTCGCCAGGCCGGCGGCGGCCAGGGCGGCGCAGGTGGCGCTCTTGCTGGCAGCGATGCGGATCGCCGCCGCACTGCAGCCGATCCAGCGCGCCTCGCCCACGGCCTCGTGCAGGCGCAGCAGCAGCGCCTCCGATTCGGGCGCCACCACCCAGCACAGGTCGTGCAGCAAGGCCTGGCGCCGCACGAAAGCGACGGCGTCTTCGCCGGCGGCCTGCCGCGCCAAGACGACGACGCCCTCGCCGGCGGCCTGCCGCACGCCGTGCATCGCATGGCCTGCGTCTTGCTCCCCGACCGCGACGGTGACGCCGAGCCCGGCGATGCGCGCAAGGTCGCCCACGACGGCATCGCGCATGCCACGGCCGGCTTCCAGCATTTCCCGGTGCGCCGGACTGCCCTGGCCGAGCGCTTGCGTGGTCTGCGGATCGCCGGCGCTCAGCGGCTCATACACGAAGATGCGACTCATGCCCCTTCCCTCTGTGCAGGTGATCCCGGTGCTCGACCTCATGCGCGGCCAGGTCGTGCGCGGCGTGCGCGGCGAGCGCCATGCCTACCGCCCCATCGTTTCGCGCCTGGCCGACGGCAGCGCGCCGCGCGACGTGGCGCGCGGCCTGCGCCGGGCCGCCCCGCCGCCGGGCGGAGCCCCGCCCGTGCTGTACGTGGCCGACCTCGATGCGATCCAGGGCGGCGCGCCGCAGGCCGCCGTGCTGGCCGACTTGCTGCAGGCGCAGCCGGACCTGACGCTGTGGCTCGATGCCGGCTTCGCCGAGCCCGCCGCCGTGCGCGCGCTGCGCAGCGTGCTCGGCGCGGCCGCGGGGCGCATCCGGCCGGTCTACGGCAGCGAGTCGCTTGCCAGCGCCGCCGCGCTCGAGGAACTGGCGCGCGAACCCGACGCCATCCTGTCGCTCGATTCGCGGCTGGAACGCCCGCTGGACCCGGCCGGCGCCTGGCAGCGCCCCGAAGCCTGGCCGCCCACGATGATCGTGATGACGCTCGACCGCGTGGGCGCCGGCACCGGGCCCGACCTGGTCACCTTCGCGCGCCTGCGCGCGCTGGCGCCGCAGCGCCGCTGGATCGGCGCCGGCGGCGTGCGCGACGCGGCGGACCTGTTCGCGGCGGCGTCCGGCGGTGCCTGCGCCTGGCTGGTGGCGAGTGCGCTGCACGACGGCAACCTGCAGCTCGCTTGAACCCGAATGCCCGGCCATGGCCGGAGCGAATCAGGAACCGTGCCACATCGCGCCGCACGGCCCGGTGCGGCGCAGCGCGTCACACAGTGTTCCACTCGGGCAGGGCAGAGTGCCCTTTCACGGCGGCGATGCCCGGCCGCGCCCCTTGGCACACGGATTGCGGACAACCCTCTGTGGAGCCCGACTGGACCTGCCCCTTCTGTTCGCTGCTGTGCGACGGCTTCGCGCTGGAGCGCGGGCCGCAGGCGCTCGTCCTGCACGGCAGCGACTGCCCGCGGGCCCGCGCCGGGCTGGCCGCGCAGGCGCGGCACGAAGCTCCGGCTGCCTGGATCGACGGCACCGTCGTCGCGCCGGAGGAGGCCCTGGCCGAGGCGGCGCGCCGGCTCGCCCAGTGGCGCCAGCCCCTGCTGGGCGGGCTGGGCACCGACATGGCCGGCGCCCGCGCCCTGTTCCGGCTCGCGGCGCGCACCGGCGCGCTCTATGACCACGGGGACGGCGAGACGCTGCTGCACGGCCTGCGCGCCCTGCAGGACCGCGGCCAGTGGTACACCACGCTGGCCGAGATCCGGGCTCGCGCCGATCTCGTGGTCTGCGTCGGCACCCAGGCCGTCGCCCACTATCCCGAGTTCTTCCGCCGTTGCGGGCTGGACCGGCCGGACACGCCCTGCCGGCGCCTCGTGTTCCTCGGCGTGGATGCGCCCGCGCGGCGGCCGCAGAACGTGCCGCTGCAGTGCATCCCGGGCTCGGGTGATCTGCTGGCCGACTTGCAGCAACTGGCGGCCTGCCTCGGCACCGCCCCCGGCGGCCGGCGCGAGCCCGAACTCGCCAGCCTCGCGGCCTTGCTGCGCGAAGCGCGCTACGCCGTGCTGGTGTGGGAGTCCGCCACCCTGCCTGCGCACGGCGCGCTGTTCGTCGAACTGCTGAACCTGGTCGTCGCCACCCTCAACGGCAGCACGCGGGCAGCGAGCTTCGCCCTCGGCGGCAGCGACGGCGCCTACACGGTGCAGCAGGTCTTCACGTGGCTGTCGGGCCTGCCGCTGCGCAGCCGCGCGAGCGCCGCGGGCGTGGAACACGATCCGGTGCGCTTCGGCGGCCAGCGCCTGCTGGACGAGCACGCGGTCGACGGCCTGCTGTGGGTCTGGAGCTTCGCGCCCGAGCGCCTGCCGCCCACCACCCCGCTGCCGCGCATCGTGCTGGGTCCGCCCGGCATGGGGCTGCGCTTGCGCCAGGCCGAGGCCGCCCGGCATTGCGTGTTCCTTCCCGTCGCCACGCCGGGGCTCGACGCCGCCGGCCACCTGTTCCGCACCGACGGCGTGGTGGTGCCCCTGGTGGCCGCCCGCGACGAAGGCCTGCCCGGCGTGGACCGCGTCGTGGTGCGGCTGCTCGAGCAGCTGGAGCCGCAGCATGCGGCGCGCAGCCTGGGGGAGGTCGCCAAGTGAGCACCAGGCGCCTGCGCGGCGGCCGGGTCTTCGATCCGGCCAACGGCGTGAACGGCGAAGTTCGCGACATCGCGATGCGCGACGGCCGCATCGTGGCACTCGAGGCGCGCGAGCCGGTGGACGAGGAGATCGATGCCGGCGGCTGCATCGTGCTGGCCGGCGGCATCGACCTGCACAGCCACATCGGCGGCGGCAAGGTGAACCTCGCGCGCCTGCTGCTGCCGCAGCAGGAATGCCGGGTGTGCTCGCCGGGCACGCTGGCGACCGGCCTGCGGTATGCGGAGATGGGCTACACCTCGGTGTTCGAGCCGGCCATGGCGGCCAGCAACGCCCGGCACGCGCACATGGAGATGGGCGACGTGCCGATCGTCGACCACGGCGCCTACGTGATGCTGGGCAACGACGAACTGTTCCTCGAGCTGCTCTCCAGGGGCAGCGAGCCGCAGCGGCTGCGCGACTACGTGGGCTGGGTGGTGCACGCCACCAAGGCACTGGGCGTGAAGGTGGTGAATCCGGCCGGCATCTCCGCCTTCAAGTTCAACCAGCGCCGGCTCGATGTCGACGAGCCGCACGTGCACTGGCAGGTGACGCCGCGGCAGGTGATCACGGCGCTGGCGCGGGCGGTGCACGAACTCGGGCTCGCGCATCCGCTGCACATCCACGCCAGCAATCTCGGCGTGGCCGGCAACATCGCCTCGACCCTCGCCACGATGGAGGCGCTGGAAGGCCTGCCGGGGCACCTGACGCACGTGCAGTTCCATTGCTACGGTGCCGAAGGGCCGCGCAAGTTCTCGTCGGCGGCGCTGGCGCTGGCCGAGGCGCTGGACGCGCACCCGAACTGCTCGATCGACATCGGCCAGGTGCTGTTCGGCCAGACCGTCACCGCCTCCGGCGACACCATGCGCCAGCACGCCAACGCCGATCTCGCGCATCCGCGCAAGGGCATCCTGGGCGACATCGAATGCGATTCGGGCTGCGGCGTGCTGCCCTTCCGCTACCGCGAGCAGAGCTACGTCAACGCGCTGCAATGGAGCATCGGGCTGGAGCTGTTCCTGCAGGTGCGCGACCCCTGGCGCGTGGTGCTCACCACCGACCACCCGAACGGCGCGCCCTTCACCAGCTATCCGCACCTGATGCGGCTGCTGATGGACAAGTCCTTCCGCGACGAACAGCTGGCGCGCCTGCACCCCGAAGTCGCCGCCGAATCGGCGCTGAAGCAGATCACGCGCGAGCTGACCCTGAACGAGATCGCGATCATGACGCGCGCCGCGCCCGCGCGCCTGCTCGGCCTGCGCGACCGCGGCCACCTCGGCGCCGGCGCCGCCGCCGATGTCGCGGTGTACCGGGAGCAGGGCGATGCCGAGGCGATGTTCTCGCGCGCCGCCTGGTTGTTCAAGGACGGCGAAGCCGTTGTGCGCGAGGGCCGGGTGGTCGCCACGCCGGTCGGCGCGACGCACTTCGCCGAGCCCGTGTTCGACGCCGGCGTGCAGCGCCTGCTGGACGACTACAGTGACCGGCCGCTGGGCGTGCACAAGCGCTACGCCGTGATCGGCCACGACGAGCTTTGTTCCTGCTGCAACGGCGGCCGGCTGCTGCCTTCGGCCTGCGCGGCGCGGAGCGTGTGATGCGCATCAACGGCGTCGCCATCGACGACAGCTTCGCGGAGGCCTTTCCGATGAAGGCCACGCGCATCGTGATCACGGCGCACGAACGCACCTGGGCCCTCCATGCCGCCACCAGCGCCACCGGCCTGGCCACCTCGGTGATCGCCTGCGGCTGCGAGGCCGGCATCGAGCGCGAGCTCGCGCCGGGGGAAACGCCCGACGGGCGCCCCGGCGTCGCGATCCTGCTGTTCGCGGTGTCCGGCAAGGAGCTCGCCAAGCAGGTGGAGCGGCGCGTCGGTCAGTGCGTGATGACGTGTCCCACCACCGCCGTCTTCGCCGGGCTGCTGGAGGGCGAGCCGGTGCCGCTGGGGCGCAACCTGCGCTTCTTCGGCGACGGCTGGCAGGGCTCGAAGGTGATCCAGGGCGTGCGCTACTGGCGCGTGCCGGTGATGGACGGCGAGTTCGTGGCGCAGGAGAGCACGCCCGTGATCAAGGGCGTGGGCGGCGGCAACCTGCTGCTGCTGGCGCGCGATACCGATGCGGCCCTGGCCGGCGCCAGCGCCGCGGTGCAGGCGATGCGCGCGGTGCCGGGCGTGATCATGCCCTTCCCGGGCGGCGTGGTGCGTTCCGGCTCCAAGGTGGGCAGCCGGTATGCCGCCGTGGTCGCATCCACCAACGATGCCTTCTGCCCGTCGCTCATCGGCCTGAGCCCGCGCAGCGAACTGGACGAAGACGTGCGCTGCGTGCTCGAGATCGTGATCGACGGGCTGGCCGAAGCGGACGTGGCCGCGGCGATGCGCGCCGGCATCGCCGCCGTCGTCGCGCGCGGCGCGGCAGCCGGCATCACGCGGATTTCGGCCGGCAACTATGGCGGCAAGCTGGGGCCCTTCCATTTCCGGCTGCATGCGCTGGCGGCGCAGGGCGAAGCGCCATGAGGCACACCCTGGTGCTGCGTGGAACGCCAACGCTGCGCATCGATGCGCGCTCGATCGTGCCGGCGGCGCTGTGCGCGCTGGGCCGCGAGGAGGTGCTGCGCCTGCCCCTGCCGCACGGGCGCGAGAACGTGCCGCTGGGCGAGTGGTTCGAGGTGAGCTCGCAGGCGGGCGACGACGCCAGCCCGTGGCTGCGTCTCGAGGGTGATCTCGCGCGTTTCGACGGCCTCGGCACCGGCATGGCGGCGGGAATCCTCGAGGTGCAGGGATCGGTGGGCGACAGCGTCGGCCTGGCCATGGCCGGCGGCACGCTGCGGGTGGATGGCAGCGCCGGCGTGCTGGCCGGCGCCGCGCTGCGTGGCGGCTGGCTGGAGATCGCCGGCGACGTCGGCGATTTCGCCGCCGGCTGCCTGCCCGGCGAGAGCGAAGGCATGCGCGGCGGAACGCTGTGCGTGCACGGGCGCGCCGGTGACCGGCTGGCCGACCGCATGCGGCGCGGCACGGTCGTGGTTCACGGCGACACGGGCGACTTCCTGGGCTCCCGCATGGTGGCCGGCACGGTCGCCCTCGGCGGGCGCTGCGGCGCGCATCCGGGCTGGGCGATGCGCCGCGGCAGCCTCGTCTTCGCCGACGGGGCGCCACCGCCGCCTTCCACCTTCGTGCCGGTGCATTCGCAGGCCGAGGTGATCTGGCAGCTGCTGGCGCGCGACCTGGCGCGCTTCGGCGGCCGCTTCGCCGAACTGCCGCGGCGCCCGCTCACGCGCTGGGTGGGCGACCTCGCCGTGCAGGGCAAGGGCGAGTGGCTCGTGCCGGGGTGAGCGCCGCACCAGCGCCCGCAGGCGAGGCCCTCCAGTGAGCCCCGGAGCGCGCGTGGAACTCGCGCTGTTCGACCTCGACCACACGCTGATTCCCTTCGACAGCGGCTCGGTGTTCACGCGCCACCTGGCCGCGCGCGGCGCCTTGCCGCCCAGCTTCGCAGCCGAGTACCTGGAATACTGCCGCCGGTATGCGCAGGGCACCGTCGACATGGTGCAGATGCACCGCTTCACCGTCGGGGCGCTGGCCGTCCACGATCCCGCCACGCTGGCGCAGTGGCTGCGCGAATTCCGCCAGCTCATCGCTGCGCGCATTCCGCGCCGCGCCCATGACCTGGTGCAGCACCACCGGGCGGCGGGGCGCGCCTGCGTCCTGGTGACGGCCACCACCCGCTTCGTCGCCGAGTCTTTCGGCGCGGCGCTGGGCTTCGAGGAGGTGCTGGCGACCGAGCCGGCCCTGGGGCCGGACGGCCGCTACACGGGGGAGATCGTGGGCCAGCCCTGCTTTCGCGAGCACAAGCGCAGCCACGTCGAGCAGTGGCTGGCGCGGCGCGGCCTGGGCTGGGGCGATGTCGGCCGCAGCTGGTTCTATTCCGATTCGATCAACGACCTGCCGCTGCTGGAAGCGGTGAGCGACCCGGTGGCGGTCGACCCCGATGCGCGTCTGCTGGCGATCGCGCAAGGCCGCGGCTGGCCGGTGATCAGCCTGCGCGCCGCGTGACGGGCCTGCGTGCCGCGTGACCGGCCTGCGTGCGGGGCGATCGGTCTACGTGCGGCGCGATCACCCTGCCTGGCGCGCGATCAGCGCTGCACCGGGTTGGCTTCGCTGCCCTCGCAGTGCACGTGCAGCATCGACGCGCCCACCGGCAGGTAGGCGCCGTAGCGCAGGATGTACTCGCGCTGCACCGAGTAGGCCTCGCGTTCCCACTGGATCGACTGCTGGCAGGAGGGCTGGACGCTGAACGCCACCCCGCCCTTGAGCGCCTCGTCGCCGCGCGCCACGCCTTGCAGGTAGTGGACCATCTCGTGGACCAGGATGGAGCTGGCGAACAGGTTGTTCTGCGGATCCATCGTCTCGTCGATGTAGACGTTCCTGCCGCCGGCGTACCAGCCGAGGACCTTGCATTCCTGGCCGTGGCAGGCCTGCTTCACGAAGAACGCGTGCGGCTTGGCGACGACGACCGGCGGTTCGGCCGGGGCGGGGTATCCGGACAGCGTGATGGCCCAGGACAGGAGGGCGGCGTACAGGTCACTCATGGCGACCTAATGTATAGGGTAAACCCACGTTGAGCAGCTTGACGCTTGTCAGCCAAACGGCGTACCCGTGGCAGGACAAGCAGCCTAGGGCCTGCCAGCCGACTAACGGACGGCCTTGTCGAGGTTTTCCGCCTGCTCGAGGCCCTTGGCTTCGGCCAGACCCCGGGCGCCGCGCAGCACCGTGCCGGTCAGCTCCGCTTCGGTGAAGTCGGCCCCGGCGATATCCGCGCCGGTGAGGTCGGCCCCGGCCAGCTTGGCGCGAAAGAGGTTCGCGCCCCGCAGGTTGCTGCCGCGCAGGTCGGCGAAGGAAAGCAGGGTGCGGTTCAGGTCGGCGCCGGCGAAGTTGACGCCGGCCAGCTTCGCGCCCGTGAGGTCCGTGCGCATCTGGCCCATGCCCTGGTTGCGGATGTTGACGCCGATGCGGGCCTGGCCCAGGTCGGCCCCGCTCAGGTCGGCGCCCGGCAGGTCGGCGATGATCTTCGCGCCGCGCAGGTCGGCGCTCTTGAAGACCGGCATCTTGCGGACCTCGCCGCCCAGGATCACCACCGACAGCAGGCTGGCGTCGCGCAAGCGCGCGCCGGTGAAGTCCGCGCCCATCAGCCAGGCGCCATTGAGGTTGGCGCCGGTGAGGTCGGCGCCGCGCAGGTCGGCGGAAACCAGCTTGCTGCCGAACAGGCTGGCGCCGCGCAGGCGGGCGCGCCGCAGGTCCACCCCGCTCAGGTCCAGGTCCGACAGGTCCTTGCCGGCGAAGTCCGCGCCCTCGCTCGCGCCAGCCGCCAGCGCCTGCAGCACCTGCTCGCGCGTGAGGTCGGCCGCACTTGTCGTGCCGCCCAGGGCCACCAGCAGGGCGGCGATGGCCCCTGCGCGGTGCCGGATCGGGGAGGGTCTTCGCGTCATGGCGGCAACTGCGGTGCAAGCATCGTGCCGCCGGCATCTGGCGGCGGGCCTTGACGGCGGAAGGGCGCTCGGCTCGGCTTACGGCAGGCGCGTGAACACCGGCACGCCGCCATCGCGCAGTGCGGCAGCGGTGACGCTCCCGAGCAAGGCGGATTTCACGGCGCTGCGCCCGCGCGTCGTCATCGCCAGCATCGAAGCCGGATAGCTGCGCACGAATTCGGGAATCGCCTTCTCCGGATCGCCATGCAGGACTTCCCAGCCGGCGTCGATGCCATAGGTCTTCGTGATCCGCTTGGCCTGGGTCTCGACGTAGTTGGACTCGACGACGTCGAGCCCTTCCAGTCCCGATGCGCCCCGGGGGGACGGATCGAGGACCGCCATCACCACGATGCGCGCTTTCAGCGCCGCTGCGAGGTCGGCTGCCTGAGGGATGATCGATTCGGACAAGGGGCTGCCGTCCAGCGGGACGAAGATGCGCTCGATCGCTGCCCCGGCGGCGGCCGAGCCGGGGGCTTGCTCCCGCGGCCGGTACACCACGATCGGCTTGCCGCCCGTGCGCAGCACGTTCAGCGCCGTGCTGCCCAGCACCGCCCGCATGACGCCGGACCGGCCGTGCGAGGTGATGGCCACCAGCGTGCCGGGGACGCGCTCGGCTTCTTGGAGGATCGCCTCCGCCACGTCGCCTTGCACCTCCGCGCAGATGGCCTGGGCCGCGCAGGAATCGGCCAGGGTCTGCAATGCGTCGCCTGCCTCGGCCAGCCGGTCGCTCTTTTCGACCGCCCGGTACAGGGCGAGCTGGGCTCCGGTCGTTCGCGCGATGGTGCCGGCCAGCGGCAGGATCTGGTTCGAGAACGAAGAACCGTCGACCGGAACGAGGATTCGCGTGTACATGGTGTGAAGGGCGGAAGTTGCAGGCCGAGCTTGCCGCAGACGCTGGAATTCGGCAAGTGCCGCCGGGTTTGGCTCGCGCCAGAATGAAAAGGACCCAGCCGTTTTCGCAGCTGGGTCATCGCGACGCCCCAGCCGGATGTCGAACTGGTCGAGAAACGGTCGCATTCGGTCGCTTCGCGTGCGACGGTGGGCTCGCTCATGACGACTCCCGGGCGGTGATCTCGAGGCCGATGCCGCGGTAACCGATGAACTCGCAGCCGGGCCCGAACATGGGTTCGCCGCTCACCTGGAACTTCTGCACCGTGCCATCCGCCTTCCTGCGGGTGAACACGAAGTCGAGGAAGGGCTGGCGCGCTGCAATCGCCGCCTGCAGTTCCTTGTGCTGGGCCTGGTTCCAGCTCGCATCGGCGCCACCGCCGGCGGCGGCCAGCGGGTCGACGCGCAGCCCCAGCATCTCCAGCACGGGGCCCGAAACCTTGGTGAACGTACCGGCCGCGTCCTGCTCCCAGTACCAGTCGGACGCCAGCTCCGTGAGGCTGCGGTAGCGCGCCTCGCTCTCCCGCAGTTCCGCGGTGCGCTCGCGCACGGCGGCCTCCAGTTCCCTGGTGTGCATCTCCAGGCGGCGGTACAGCAGCCGCACCTCCAGCATGTTGTGGATGCGGGTGCGGACCTCAACGAGGTCGAAGGGCTTGCTGATGAAGTCCTTCGCTCCCGCCTGCAGTGCCCGCAGCTTGTGGCCCGGCTGCGCGGTGATCACCAGCACGGGCATGCAGGCGTCGCCGCCGTTGGTCTTGAGCGCCTCCATCACCTGAAAGCCGTCCATTCCGGGCATCTGCAGGTCCAGCAGGATCAGGTCGTAGTTGTTGCTCCGGTGCAGCGCGCAGACGGTCTCGGGGTCCATCGTGGAAGCCACGTTCTGGTAGCCCGCCTGCCGCAAGGTCTGCTCCAAAAGGCTGACGTTCACCTCCTGGTCGTCGACGATGAGGATGCGGGCAGCCAGCATTTCCGCGCGCGCGATCATGGCTGCTGCGCGCCGGCGGGCCGGGCATCGTCGGTGGCAAGGAGGGCCGTTGCTGGTGCAGGCATGCCACACACCGTAAGGGTTGCGCGCCGACGGGTCTGTGCGCCCGCGTACAAAGGCGCGGATGCTCGCTTCGGGCGGCGTCAGGCGCCGGAGCGGTCCGTGGCTTCGGGTGGGTTGACCCGCGGGATGTCGGACAGCAGGCGGTCGAATTCCAGCTTCACCACCCGGTAGCACTCGCAGACGGCCTTCTCCAGCCCGGCGCGGTCCAGGACTTCGATGTGCCCGCGGCTGTAGCGGATCAAGCCCGCGCGCTGCAGGTTGCCCGCCGCCTCGCTGATCCCCTCGCGGCGCACGCCCAGGACCCCGGCGATCAGTTCGTGCGTCAGGGTGAGGGAGGTGCCGTTGAGCCGGTCGAGCGTCAACAACAGGGTGCGGCACAACTGCTGCTCCACCGAGTGGTGCCGGTTGCACACCGCCGTCTGCGCCATCTGCGTGATCAGCGCCTGCGTGTACCGCAGCAGCAAGCGCTGCACGGGTCCGCCGCGTTCGAACTCCTGCACCAGCAGCCTCGCCTGCAGGCGATAGGCATGGCCGCCGCTGCGCACCACTGCGCGGCTGGGCGTGGAGCCGCCGCCCATGAACAGCGAGATGCCGACGATCCCTTCGTTGCCCACCACGGCGATCTCGGCGGAGCCGCCATCCTCCAGCACGTACAGCAGCGACACGATGCAGGTGGTCGGGAAATAGACGTACGGCATCGTCAGCCCCGACTCGCTGAGCACCTCGCCGAGCGGAAGGGGTACCAGTTCCAGTCCGGCCGCCACGCGTTCGTACTCGGCCTGGGGGAAGGCGGCGAGCAGGTGGTTCTGGGTGGTGCTGTGAAGCGCAAGCATGCGGGGGCATTGTGCGCGACGCGGCGAAGAGTCCAGCGCCGCATCGTCGTCCGAAACGGCGTAGACTGGGCCAATTCACTGACTCGGCTTCCGTTGTGCCCCAGCCGATGGGTTCGCCCCGGTCAGTCCGCATGCGCACCGCGTCACGAGGTGCCCAGTGCAACACCCCCCCATTGCCTTTACCCATCCGATCCAGTCATCGACGGTCGTCGATGCCTTGCGGCCCCGCCTGAGCGACTTCATCGTGTCCCATGCGGGCGAAATCCTGGAAGCCTGGGACAGCTTCGCGGCGACGGTCGATCACGACGGGGGCCAGCCGCTCGACGCCCTGGCGCTGCGCGATCACGCGGCGGAGATCCTCAAGGCCATCGCCGCGGACCTCGCGCGTCCGCAGTCCTCTGCACAGCAGGACGCCAAGGGCATGGGCCTCGCGCCGCGGGCCTCGCTGCCGACGCCGGCGGAGGTGCATGCCGACTTCCGCATGGTCGCCGGATTCGCGGTCGACGCGATGATCACCGAGTACCGCGCCCTGCGCGCCAGCGTGCTGAAGATCTGGGCCCGCCAGAGCGGCGGCACGCGCCCGGAGGACTTCACCGACCTGACGCGCTTCAACGAAGCGATCGACCAGGCGATCGCCGAGTCCGTCGGGCGCTACACGAAGCAGACGGACACGTCGGCGGCGCTGTTCATCGGCATCCTCGGCCACGACATCCGCAACCCGCTGGGCACGATCATCATGAGCGCGGAGGGCCTCGTTCGTTCGGGCAAGTTGACGGCCGCCGCGGCGGCGCCGATCCACAACGCGGCCGCGCGCATCAAGGCCATCATCGAACAGGTCGTCGACTTCACGCGGGCGCAGGCGAACGGCCTGATGCCCATCACCCGCGTGCCTGGCGACCTGGCGGATCAGCTGGAAAAGGTGGTGGAGGAAACGCAGGTGCGCCATCCGACACGCATCCTGCGGCTGGAACGCGCGGGCGACTTCCAGGGTGCCTGGGACGAGGGGCGGATGGGCCAGCTGCTGTCGAACCTGCTGGGCAACGCCGTGCTTCATGGCTCGGCGTGGACGGAGGTCACCGTACGCATGTGGTCGACGCCGGACCATGTGTGCTTCTCCGTGCACAACTTCGGCGAGGAGATCCCTCCAGGCGAGAGGCAGCGCATTTTCCAGCCCCTCGAACGCGGCGCCAAGCACGCGGCGCGCATCGCGTCGCGCGAGCCCACGGGCCTCGGCCTGGGGCTGTACATCTGCCGGGAGATCGTGCTGGCGCACGGCGGCGAGCTGACCATCGACTCCACGCAGGCGGCGGGAACGACGTTCTCGGTCCGCCTGCCGCGCTGTCCCACCGCCTGAACGGCGAGGCGCCCCCATGCTCGTCGCGGCCGCGGGGCTTGCGCTCTGCGCCGCCGCGACGGCGCAGGTCGTCTCCAGGAGCGACTACGAGGGCCGCGAGCAGGCGATCACCGTGCGCTACCGTTCGGCGCAGCGAGCCTGCGCGCCGCTTGCCGCGCATGCGCAGGATGTCTGCGTCACGCAAGCCGAGGCCGAAATGCGGATCGCGCCCTAGGACCGGACGCGCCCCGTGCGCACGCGCACCGTGTGCGCCTTGCCGTCGTCGACGAGCGCCAGGGCATCGCCGGCCTGCGGCCCGCCTCCATCCATCTCGATCGTCTGCGCTGCGCCCGCTTCGTCCGCGAGCAAGACCTCGATCGCGAAGGTGGTCGCGCGGAAGCGATAGTCGACGTGGAACGCCTGCCAGTGCGCCGGCACGCAGGGCGCGATCGCCAGCCACGCCCCGGCGTCGGTGACGCGCAGCCGCAGCCCCAGCAAGGATTCGAGCACGAGCCGGTACATCCACCCGGCGGAGCCGGTGTACCAGCTCCAGCCCCCGCGGCCGGTGTGCGGCGCCATGCTGTAGACGTCGGCGGCGACCACGTACGGCTCGACCTGGTAGGTCGCCACTTCCCGCGGCGTGCGTCCGTGGTTCAGGGGGTTGATGATGTCCATGACCTCCCAGGCACGCCGCGCATCGCCGAGCGCTGCGAAGGCCATCGCCGCCCACACGGCGGCATGCGTGTACTGGCCGCCGTTCTCGCGCACGCCGGGCAGGTAACCGGCGATATAGCCAGGGTCCGGCCCCTTGCGGTCGAACGGCGGGTCCAGCAGCTGCACCAGCATGGCCTCGGGCCGCACCAGCCGCGTGGCCAGCGATGCCATGGCCTGGCGGGTGCGCGGGGTGTCGGTGTGGCCGTCCAGCACCGACCAGCTCTGCGCGATCGCGTCGATGCGGCACTCGGAGCTGTCGCGCGATCCGAGCGGCGCGCCGTCGTCGAACCAGGCGCGGCCATACCATTCGCCGTCCCATGCCGCGCTCTCCAGGCGCTCGCGCAATGCGCGGCGTTCCGTGTCGCAGCGCTGGGCAAGGGCTTCGTCGCCGCGGCGGCGCGCGAGCGGCGCGAACTGCCGCAGCACCTCGCACAGGAAGAAGCCGAGCCACACGCTCTCTCCCCGGCCGCCGTGGCCGACGCGGTTCATGCCGTCGTTCCAGTCGCCGCCGCCCATGAGCGGCAAGCCCCTGGCGCCGAAGCGCAGGCCGTGCTCCAGGGCGAGCGCCGCATGCGCATACACGCCGGCGCTGCGGGCCGAGCGGGCCGGCAGGTCGTACCAGGACTCCTGCTCCGGCGCCAGCGGCCGGCCTTCGAGGAAGGCCACGCTTTCGTCCAGCACCCCGGTGTCGTTGGTGGCCTCGACGTAGCGGCACAGCGCCAGCGGCAGCCACAGGTAGTCGTCCGAGATATGCGTGCGCACGCCGTGGCCCCAGGGCGGATGCCACCAGTGCTGCACGTCGCCCTCCGGGAACTGCCGGCCCGCGCACCGGACGATCTGCTCGCGCAGCACTTGCGGCCTTGCGTGCACCAGCGCCATCGCATCCTGCAACTGGTCGCGAAACCCGAAGGCGCCGCCGGACTGGTAATGGCCGCTGCGCGCCATGATGCGGCAGCCGAGCGTCTGGTACACGAGCCAGCCGTTGGCCAGCAGGTCCAGCGCCGCATCGGGTGTGCGGACCTGCACCGCGCCCAGCAGGTGCTTCCAGTGCGCATGCACGTCGGCGAGCGCCTGCTGCACGGCGGCGCGGCCGCGAAAGCGGCGCACCAGCTCCTGCACCTCGTCGAGGCTGCGGCCCATGCCGAGCCGGAACGTCACTTCGCGCGACTCGCCGGGAGCCAGCCGCACCGGCACCTGGAGCGCCGCGCACGGGTCCAGCGCCACGCCGCTGCGCCCGGACAGGTGGGCGCGGCCCAGGGCGGCGGGCTCGCGCAGCGACCCGTTGCGCCCGATGAACTCCGCGCGGTCGCAGGTCATGGTGCCGGCCAGCCGGTCGTGCTCGTCGACATCGAGGAAGGCAACCCAGTCGCCGTACTGATTGCTGTAGCGGTTGCGTGCCAGCACCGCGCCGCTGTCGGCGGCGACTTCGGTCTGGATGTGCGATGCGGTCCGGGAACGCATGTCGCCCAGCACCCATTCGACGTAGCAAGTCACCGAGAGCTGGCAGCTCCGTTCGCCGTCGTTGCGCAGCACCAGGCGCGAGAACTTCACCGCCGCATCGGTCGCCACGAAGACCGTGAGCTCGCTGTGGATGCCGTTGGCGTCGTGCGCGAATTCGCTGTAGCCGAAGCCGTGCCGCGTCACGTAGGCCGCCGCCGGATCGGGCCCATCAGCAAAGTCTGCCAGCGGCAACGAAGTCGGATTCCAGACCTGGCCGGTCTCCTCGTCGCGCAGGTACAGGATCTCGCCGCAGTCGTCGGTGACCGCATCGTTGTTCCAGGGCGTCAGGCGCAGTTCATGCGCGTTCTCGCACCAGGTGTAGCTGCTGCCGCCGTCGGACACGACGGTGCCGAAGCGCGGATTGGCGATCACGTTCACCCACGGCGCCGGCGGCCGCTGGCCGGCGGGCGCGGCGATCACGTACTCGCGGCCGTGCGCGGCGAAGCCGCCCAGGCCGTTGTCGAACACCAGCGGGGGGCGCGGCGGGGCGTCGCGAGACGGTGCTGCGGCGGGCGCGCGCGTCGTCGCCAGCGGCATCACCTGCCGCTGCGGCACGCGCTTGCGCCCGACCTGGTCGGCCAGCGTGCCGAGGCGGTCGCTGAGGACGACGCGCGCCACGGCCTGCAGCAGCACGCGGTCCTCCACCGCAATGTGCTCCGCCTGCCGCACGAAGATGCCGCCGGGGCGGTCGACCTCGTGCGACTCGATGCTGCCCGCGATCAGCCCCAGGATCTGTTCCTGCAGGTGCTGGCGGTACACGTCGCGCTCCTCGTTCCAGATCACGAGGTCCACCTGCAGGCCCTTGAGGCGCCACCATGCGTGCGCCTGCACGAGCTGGTGCACCAGGGCGATGTTGGCCGCGTCGCTCACCTGCAGCAGCACGATCGGCAGGTCGCCCGAGATCGCGTAGCCCCACAGGCCCGACTGGGCCCGCCGGTTGCGCAGCAGCACGGCCGGCTGCGCGCGCAGGGCGGCATCGGCGTACACGACGCTGTTGGCCAGGCGCGCATAGAGCTGCGCCTCCGCCTCGCTCGCATTGAGCTGCCGCAGGCTCACCTGGCTGTGCGTCCACGCCAGTTCGAACACGCGGTCGGCGAGCCTGCGGTCCGTGTACTTGCGCGCCAGCGCGAGGCAGGCCTCGCGGGTGTCGCCAGCCCCCCAGACGAGGTCGACCACCGCGCTCTCCTCCGGCTCCAGCGTGACGACGCGGCGCGTGGCCAGCACCGGGTCGAGCACGGCGCCGCTGCTGCCGGAAAGCGGCTGCGGCGCGACCAGCGCGGCGGGCGCGCGCAGGCTGCGGCCGCGGCCGATGAAGCGCGCCCGGTCGCTCTCGTGCGAGGCTTCCCCGGCCGCGGCGCCATGCACCGCGACCAGGTGGAACATGGAAGGCGAAGCGTCCTGGGCGGAGCGCGGGCGGCGCGTGCAAAGAAGCGCGGGTGGGTCGGTCACGATCTCGGTCTGCAGGAACAGCTTGCTGAAGGCGGGGTGCTGGGCGTCGGAAGCCGCGGTCGCGAGCACGGGCTCGGTGTAGCTGGTGACCTCGATCGTGCGGCGGGTGCGGCCCAGGTTGGTCAGGCGCAGGCGGCGCAGCTCGATGTCGTCCTCGGGGGAGACCACGACCTCGGTGTAGGCCTCGATGCCCCGGCCGCGGCTGCGGAACTCCGCCCGCCCCTCGGTGAGGATGGTTTCGGCGTGCTCCGGCTGCCAGCCCGTCGGCTGGTGGGTGGCCGACCAGAACGCGCCGGTGTCCATGTCGCGCAGGTAGCAGAAGCTGCCCGAGGAATCGGTGGTGCCGTCCTCGTGCCAGCGGGTGAGCGCGATGTCCTTCCAGCGGCTGGTGCCGCCGCCGGCCGCCGTCAGCATCACGTGGTAGCGGCCGTTCGACAGCAGCTGCACCTCGGGCAACGGCGTGTCCGGCGCGGTGACGATGCGCAGCGGCGTTGCCGCGGCGTCGCTGCTGCCCCGGTCCTCCTGCCCTTGCGGCGCTTGGCGGTGCAGGGCGATGCCCCTGGGGATGCGCTCCTGCAGCAGCAGCAGCGTGGCGCGCAGCCGTGCCTCGGCCGCGAAGCGCCGCTGCATGGGCGCATCCAGCAGCACCTGCGCCAGTGCCAGCAGGCTCATCCCCTGGTGGTGGGCCATGTAGGAGCGCACGATGGCGCGCGTCTCGCCGGGGCGCAGCCGCGTGGCCGTGTAGTCCACCGCCTCGTAGAAGCCGAACGGGCCGGCGGCCGCGCCTTCCCCGGCCAGCCGCCGCAGGTTCTGCAGCGCGGCCGGGGGATCGACCATCAAGGCCATCACCGTCGCGTACGGCGCCACCACCAGGTCCTCGGCCAGCCCGCGTTGCAGCCCGAGGCCCGGCACGCCGAAGGCGCGGTACTGGTAGTTCAGGTGCGCGTCGGTGAAGTGGTAGCCCGATTCGGACATCCCCCAGGGCACGCCGCGCTGGCGCCCGTACTGGATCTGGCGCCGCACGGCACCCCGCATCGCCTCCGCCAGCAGCGTGTTGCCGTAGATCGGCATCACGAGCATCGGCATCAGGTACTCGAACATCGAGCCGCTCCAGGACAGCAGCACGGCACCGCCGCCGGCCAGCGCCGCGGACTGGCGGCCGAGCGCGAACCAGCTGCGTTGCGGCAGCTGCGATTGCGCGATGGCCACGAAGACGGCCAGCCGGACTTCGGAGGCCAGGAGGTCGTAGTAGCCGGCGTCGCGGCGGCGGTCGTCCACGTTGTAGCCGATGGCCAGCAGGTGGCAGCTCGCGTCGTACAGGAAGGCGGCGTCCGCCTGCGCCAGCGCGTCGGCGCGCAGGGCGAGCGCGTGCAGTGCAGCGCGGCGCGCGAGCAATGTTCCCGCGTCCCAGTCGTCGGCCGCGGTCCGGGTCCCGACGGGTTCCAGCCGCCGCAGCGCCTCGCAGGCGGCGCTGCACTGCGCGACCAGCGCGCGCATCCAGCGGCCCGATTCCGCGCCGCGGGCACCAGCTTGCGGCGCCCGCCGGGCAAGCATCTCCGTGGCGCAGTCGTGCAGCGCGTCGAAGGCCCGCGGCCCCGGCACTGCCTGCTGCGCGAGTGCATCGAGCAGGGCGGCAAAGCGCGCGATGCCGCCGCCCGCGTCGTCGCCGCCCGCGGCCTCGCGCAGCAGCGCCAGCGTGTCGCGCAGGCCGGCGGACAGCCGCTGCAACTGCGGCGGCTCGTCGGCCAGCAGCAGCAGGCCCGAGCGCAAGGTGAGCAGGTGCCCCGCGAGGTTGCCGCTGTCGACGCTGGACACGTAGGCCGGGCGCAGCGGCTTGAGCGTGCGGGTGTCGTACCAGTTCAGGAAATGGCCGTGGAAGCGCTCGAGGCGGTCCATCGTGTCGAAGGTGGCGGTGGTGCGCTCGACCAGCTGCTGCTCGGTCAGGTAGCCGAAGTCGCGGGCCGCCAGGTTGGCCAGCAGCGACAGCCCGATGTTCGTGGGCGAGGTGCGGTGCGCGACGCGCTCCTCGGGCAATTCCTGCATGTTGTCGGGAGGCAGGAAGTTGTCGCTGGCGGTGACGTAGGTTTCGAAGAAGGCCCAGGTGCGGCGGGCGAGCTGCCGTAGTTCGGCCGCCTCCAGGCCCGAAAGGCCGCTGCCGGGCGCGGCGAGGGGCAGGCTGATCCACCAGGCAATGACGGGCGACGCGAGCCACAGGGCCAGCACCGCGCAGGCCGCGGGCAGGGCGTCCGGGCGCCAGGCCAGGAGCGCGATGGCGACGGCGAGCGCGGTGGCCGGCGCGATCCCCATGCGCCGCAGCGTGGCCAGCAGCTCGCGCATGGCGGAGCCGGGGCGCGCGGCTTCGAGCGAAGGCTGCCACTCGAGGAGGCCCCGGCCGGACAGGCGCATGCGCCACACCGTGCGCAGGATCGCATCCAGGCTCACCCAGGCCTCGTACGGCAGGCAGGCCAGCGCCAGCAGCGGCTGGCCGGCGGCGCGGCGGGCCGAGGGCACCATCGCCGCGAGGTGCTGCCGCCATGACAGCTCCGCCGGCTTGCGAACGAGGTCCACGAGCAGGCCGAGCAGGCCGGGCAGGAAGAACACTGCCGCACCCGCCAGCGTCGCCAGCCAGGGCGGCTGCAGCAGTACCCAGCCCAGCACGAACGAGGCGGTGAGCGCGCTGGGCGCCAGGCTGCGCCGCAGGTTGTCCAGGATCTTCCAGCGTGACAGCGCCGACAGCGGATTCGGCGCGGCGACGACGTGCGGGCCGGCGGAGCCGACCGCTGGCTTGACAGGCAGGCGCAGCCACGGCAGCAGCCAGCCGGCGATCTGCCAGTCGCCGCGCATCCAGCGGTGGCGACGCCGCACGTCGGCGTCATAGCGCGAGGGCGACTCCTCCACCAGTTCGACGTCGCTGAGCAGGCCGCTGCGCGCGTAGCAGCCTTCGAGCAGGTCGTGGCTGAGGATCAGGTTTTCGGGCAGGCGACCGGCGAGCACGTGCTCGAAGGCTTCGACGTCGTAGATGCCCTTGCCGATGAAGGATCCCTCGCCGAACACGTCCTGGTAGACATCGCTGACCGCGCGCGTGTACGGGTCGATGCCGGAGTCGCCGCCGAACAGCCGCCCGTAGCGCGAGCGATTGGCGGCGAGCAGGCTGACGCCCACGCGCGGCTGCAGGATGCCGTAGCCCTCCACGACCCGGGGCGAGAGCGCGCTGCCGCCGAGGCGCGGGCGGTTCAGCGGATGCGACATCGTGGCCACGAACTTCCAGCCGGCGTCGCGCGGCAGTTGCGTGTCGGAGTCCAGCGTGATGACGTAGCGCACACCGGACAGCAGCCAGAGGTCGCCGACCACCGCCGCGAACCGCCCCGTGTCGCCTTCGAGCACCAGCGCGTTGATGTCCGCGAGCTTGCCGCGCTTGCGTTCGTAGCCCATCCAGGTGTGATCGCGCGCATTCCAGGTCCTTGCGCGGTGGAACAGGAAGAAGCGGCTGCCGCCGCCGGCACCCTCGGGGTCGGGATACTGCGCGTTGAGGGACTCGATGCCGCTGCGGGCGGCCGCGACCAGCGCGTCGTCCCCGGGTTCGTGGGCGGAGCGCGCGTCCTGCAGATCGGTGAGCAACGCGAAGCGCAGCTGGGGATCGCGATTGGCGAGGAAGCGGACTTCCAGCGCCTCGACCAGCGCCGAAATGCCCGCCTCGCTGGCCAGCATCGTGGGCACCACGACCAGCGTCCGCGACGACGGCGGGATGCCATGGGAGAAGTCCATGCGGGGCAGGGCCTGGGGCCGCGCGAGCAGGGTCATGAGCCAGTTCACCAGGGCCACGACCAGCTGGCTGGCGGAGATCACCAGCACGAGCGCCAGCGCCGCGGCGGGCAACCAGCCGCCGGCGTGTGCGCGCCCCCAGGGCGGCGCGCCGCTCCCGGCCCACCACAGCAGCAGGGCGGGCAGCAGGAGGCTCGCGCAGACGATGCTGCCCGCGTACCAGGCCAGCGGATGGCGCGCCAGTGCGCGCCGCAGTTGCGTCGCCGCGTCCAGGCGCATGCCGACACGCGACTCGAGCGCGGCGCGGCCACGCCCGATCAGGTAGTAGCCGACATGCGCCTGCCGTGCATCGTCGCCCGGCGCGGGCGCCTGCAGGGCCAGCGCGAGTGCCGCCTCGGCCACCTCGTCCTCGCTGGCCGCGCTGCGCCGTGCGATGCGCTCGACCGCGTGGCGGTAGGCGTCGCGCGAGGGGAAATCCATGCGGGAGTAGACGCCGGGCGGGTCGGCCCGCAAGGTACGTTCGACCGTGGAGAGCGTCTCCACGAATTCGCGCCAATCGGTGGCGGCGAGCAGCCGCAGGCTGCCGATGCTGTTGCTCACCGACACCTGTTCGGCGGCCTGGTGCTGCGCCTCCAGTTGAACGAGCTGCTCGGCGTGCTGGTGGTTCTCGGCCAGCACCTGCTCCAGCCAGCTGAGGGGCAGCGCCAGCGCCGCGGTGTGGCCGTGCAGGCGGCGCACCAGTTCGGCCACGAAAGGCGCCGTCATCGGCGGTTCCGAGCGCGCCATGTCGGCCACCACCAGGATCAGTCCCTTCGGGTCGCGCCCGGCCACCTCGAACATGCGGTTCGCCCACTCGGTGGCCAGGTTCCGTTCCGCACGGCTGGCCGCCACCTGCACGGCGACGCGCCGCAGGTTTTCGATCAGCGCCAGGCGCAGCATGATCGGGAAGGCCCAGAGCTCGCCGAGCAGCAACGGGCGCACCGACTGGTACGCCGCAATGAAGGCCGTCAGCGAGGCGAGGTCGAGGCGCCCGTCCCCGTGCGACACCGACTGCACGGCGAGGTCATAGACCCGCGGCAGCCCCGCCCCCGGCCCGGCGCGCAGGCGCGGCAACTCGACGCTGTAGCCCCTGGGCAGCAAGCGCGCAACATTGCGCGCTTCTTCCTGGATCAGGTACTGGTTGTCGACCAGCCACTCGCCGGCCGGCGTGCTCCGCCGGAGGGGCTCCTGGCGCTCGCACAGCAGCGTGCAGACGGCATCGAGCGTCCGGCGGTTGTCGGCGAGACGTGGCAGCAGAAGGTCGCGGGCGCGGCTCAGTTCCCGGTCGTGCCCGGCGGCGAGCGACCTGCCGTGCCGCTCCATCTGGTCGACACTGAGCAGCTCCGCGCGCAAGGGCGCGTCGCCGTACGCGGGATCGACGGTCGCCCACGGCGGCGCAATCCGGGCGTAGGCGCGGCGCGGGCGCAGCCTGGAAAGAACCCATGGCCTCACGCGGCCCCGCCCCGCAGCGCCGGATGGCGCGCTACTTCTTCGGCCAGCGTAGCGGCGCGGCCTTCGCCGGGGGCACGCTGGTACTTGCCACCGGCACGGGCACGGCCGGCGCCGCCTTCTTCGGCTTCTTGGCTTCCTTGTTGCCGCGCTGTTGTCCCTTGGGCATTTCGTTCTCCTCGGTTCATGAGCCTTACTGCGGTCGCTCGGAAGCTGTGAATGACCTGGCACTCTGTATCCGTGCGGTCGCAGCGTCTGTACGCCAGCGCACGGAGCGCGGTCCGCGCCCACGCGTCAGGAGGGGTGGCCTTCGCCAAGTTCCTTGGAGGGCGGGAGTACCGCGACGCCGCTTCTGGAAAGCGCGGCCTGCACAGCCTTTTGCTCGACGTCGCTGAGGGTCTGCTGCGCCCCGGGCGGCCGCAACGGTCCGACGAAGGTCCCGGTCAGGCCGGCGAGCTCATCCTCGTCCTCCCGCCCGATGAAGCGCACCATGAGGACGTCATCAGCCACGACCTCGACAACCTGGGGCGCCGAGCCGATCGCGTCGAGATACCAGTAGAAACCGGCTTCGCTCATGTGATTGGAGTTGAGCATGCGTCCAGCATTCCCCGGGACACCGCTGTCGTCTGTGCGCAGGCGCACGCAGGGGCCGACCAACTTGCATGGACGCAAACCTTCAGCGTCAGGCGGTCAGCCTGCCCGCAGCGCTCGCCAGTGTGCTTCGTCCGCAGGCCCAGCCGGGACCACCTGAAAGGTAGCGGAAGACGTGGTGTTCGTGCACGAGCATGCGGTGGTGCGATATCGCTCCTCCATCGGCGGACCCGATTCAACGTGTGTGAAGCCGATGTGGTCCCGGATCCGAATCACGCTCGTTGCGCGGTAGCCTGACAGCGGCGCATTCGAGGTCCGGCAGCGCGTTCGCCCCGCTCGGCGCAGTGAGCCTGGCGGTCCAGACCGGCTGGCCAGCGGGCATACGGGCAAAATTTCGGACACCAGTCGGACATGGTTGGTCCCTTCCTTCGCTTACCGATTCCCAAGCCTCTCAATTACCTGATGCGTGTCAAGGGCTCGGCAAGAAATCGGCGATGGTTCCGGGCGGGAGCGGCAACGCCGCGCCCTAGAGATTCGTGAACTGCTCGGGATCCGAGGACATTCTTTGCGATGAATCCGCACCTCGGTTTTGGGTGTCGCGGATCGAAGGCAGCGGTTGACCGAGACGCCTCACGTCGGGGGAGGGCCCGCTCCCGAGCCCGGCGGCGTGGAGTTGACGGAACCTGGCCCGCGCCGATCCCAGGATCTGCTCCAGCTTCGCCGGTTGGAACGGTCGCAGGCGCAGGGGCCCCCTTGAATACAAAACCCGTTGACAGTCGGCTGAACGCGGTCCTACATTGCGACCAGCCGCCAGCTTTGCTGATGATCCCCGCCTGTGCCGCAGCGACCGGCGACGACACCCGGAACTTCGACCACCCCTCATCCGAACGAGGAAGTCCCCATGAATTTCGGCGTCGACAAGGTTCGGGCAGCGGTGGTCGGCATCGACCTGCACCGCGGCCATCTCGACATGGACGTGGCCACCATGCCGGCATCGCCCGAAGTGGCGAAGCGCGTCGTCGCTGCCAATCGCACCCTGTTCGACTGGGCGCGCAGGCAGGCCATCCCGGTCATCCACTGCATCACCCAGTACCGGGATGCCGAGGAGATCCGGCTCAACGCGTTCTGGCGCACGCGCGCCGAGGACCCGGACAACCCGCGCAAGAACGTGATGCGCCACAACCTGATCGGCATGCCCGGCGGCGAGGTCATGCCGGGCCTGCAGGACGCGGCGCGCGACTGGGTCGTCGACACGAAGAAGCGCTACAACTGCTTCATCGCGACCGACCTCGGCCTGCTGCTGCGCTCGCACGGCGTCAACACCCTCATCGTCACCGGCGTCAATACCAACAGCTGCATCCTGTCCACCGTCGCGGCGGCATGCTCGATGGACTACGCCGTGATCGTGCCCAGTGACTGCGTCGACACGATGGATGCGCGCGCGCTGCACGATGCCGCCCTGCTGTGCATCCGCACCGCCTTCGGCTTCGTCATGAGCTCCCGGGAAGTGATGGCGCTGCCCGAGCTGCGCGCCGCCTGACCGAAGCGCGCACCATGGCCGCTGCCGGCACCTGGCGCCTTTCCTGAGGGAGTTGCCATGTCGATGATTCCGCGCGAGCGCGCCGAGTTTTCCGCCATCGTGGACCGTCCGCCGCTGCAGCTGCCGGGCGGCGCGAAGGTGGTCGTCTGGACCATCGTCAACCTGGAAGTCTGGGACATCGCACGCCCGATGGCGCGCCAGGTGCTGCCCGCGCCCACCGGCGTTGCCCTGCTGCCGGACGTGCCGAACTGGGCCTGGCACGAGTACGGCATGCGCGTGGGGTTCTGGCGCTTCAAGAAGCTCTACGACAGCCTGGGCATCCGGCCCACGCTGTCGATCAACGCGCGGGTCACGCTGGACTATCCCCGCGTCGCCCGGGCCTGCCTGGACGCCGGCTGGGAGTTCATGGGCCATGCCTACGAGCAGATGCCGATCCACAAGGTGGAAGACCAGAAGGCGATGATCGAGCGCTCGATGGACACGCTGGCACAGTTCACGGGCAAGCGCCCCGTCGGCTGGCTCGGCCCCGGCCTGACGCAGACGCACGAGACGCCCGAGCTGCTCGCTGCCGCCGGGGTGAAGTACATCGGCGACTATCCGTACGACGACGAGCCGACCGAGATCCGCACCGCGCACGGCCCCTTGGTGACGCTGCCCTACACGGTGGAAAACAACGACATCCCGATGATGATCGTGCAGCACCATGAAGCGGCGTACTGGACGCGCAAGTGCTGCGACACCTTCGACCGCTACTACCAGGAAGCGGCCGAACGGCCCAAGTTCATGGCCATCGCGATCCATCCGTACATCAGCGGCCAGCCGTTCCGCATCGGGTACCTCGAGAAGGTCTACGAGCACATCAACCGCCACAGCGGCGTGCTGCACTGGAACGGCGAGCAGATCCTGGAGTGGTACCGGAGCGAGCAGGCGCGGCATGCCGCCGGTACAGGAAGGGCCGGTGCTGCGCACTGATGTCGCTGCTGCAGTTCCTCAACGGCCTCACCTTCGCGGCGCTGCTGTTCCTGGTGGCGAGCGGCTTCACGCTGATCTTCGGCTTGATGCGCATCGTCAACCTCGCGCATGGGGCGATGTACCTGATGGGAGGCTACGTGGCCTATGCGGCGGCGTCCGCCTCCGGCAGCTTCCTGCTGGGGCTGTCGGCGGCGGTGCTCGCGGTGGCGGCGCTGGGGCTGGTCGAACAGGGGCTGCTGCGCTTCGTGGGGGGCAATGAGCTGCGCCAGGTGCTGCTCACGCTCGGGCTGGCGCTGATGCTGAACGACGCGGCGCTGGTCCTCTTCGGCGGCGACACCTTCAGCGTCCCCATGCCCGCGGCCTTGCAGGGCGCAGCCAGCTTCCTGGGCCTGTTCTATCCGCGCTATCGGCTGTTCGTGCTGGCCGCGGGGCTGCTCGTGCTGGTGGCGCTCTGGCTGGTGATGCACCACACGCGGCTGGGCGCCCTCATTCGCGCCGGCGTGGATGACGCCGAGACCGTCCAGGCGATGGGCATCGACATCCGCAAGGTCTTCGTCGCCACCTTCATGCTGGGCATGGCGCTCGCCGGCATCGCCGGCGCGCTGGGCGGAGCGTTCCTGTCGCTGTACCCCACGGCCGATTCCGAGATCCTGGTCTACAGCCTGGCCGTGGTGATCATCGGCGGCCGCGGCAGCCTGGCCGGCGCCGTCGTCGGCAGCCTGGCGGTGGCGATGCTTTCCACCTATGGGCAGGTGTTCTTTCCCGAGCTCAGTTACTTCGTCATCTTCGGACCGATGGCGTTGCTGCTGGCTTTCCGGCCGCTGGGCCTGTTCGGGCGGACGACATGACGGCAGCGACCGGGGCCGACGGCCTTGCCGTGACCGCATCCCCCCGGGCCCATCGGCGAGTCGGGTGGACCGCGCTGGTGCTGGCCGCCCTCGCGCTGGTCCCGTTCGTGCTGCCCGGCTACTTCACGAGCCTGGCCACCTTGATGCTCATTTACGCGCTGCTGGCCATGTCGGTCGACCTGCTGGCCGGTTATGCAGGGCGAACGTCGCTGTGCCACGGCGCCATCTTCGGCACCGCGACCTACGTGGTGATGTACATGACCACCACGGCGGGCGGCAATCCGTGGCTCGCCGCGCTGCTGGGCCTGGTGGCCGCGATCCTGGTCGGCGCCGCGTTCGCCGCGCTGGCCGTGCGCACCACGGGCGTCTATTTCCTGCTGCTTACGCTGGCGCTGGGCATGGTCGTCTGGGGCATCTGTCAGCGCTGGACCTCCGTTTCGGGCGGCGAGAACGGCCTGCGGGGGGTGTCCCGGCCGGCGCTGCTGGCCGACCCGTCGGTGTTCTACTGGTTCGTGCTCGCCGTGGGCGTGGTCGCCACGCTGGCGATGTGGCGGCTGGTCTGCTCGCCCTTCGGCCTGGCGCTGAAGGGCATCCGCGAAAGCGAGTCGCGCATGCGTAGCGTGGGCTACCACACCACGTGGCACCTGTTCCTCGGATTCGTGTTTTCGGCCGCGATGGCGGGACTCGCGGGCGTCCTGTACGCCTGGTTCAACAGCTTCGTCAGTCCGTCGACCGTGGCGCTGGCGCAGTCGGTCAAGGGGCTCCTGATGGTGATCGTCGGCGGCGTGGGCACGCTGTTCGGAGGCATCGTCGGCTCCGTCCTGATCATCGTGCTCGAGAACGTGGCCAGCTCCTTCACCGAACGCTGGTCGATGGTGCTCGGTGCGCTGTTCGTCCTGACCATGATCTTTGCGCCGGAAGGCATCGTGGGCAAGCTGCGCTCGCATGTCGCCCGGCGCGCGTCCCCTTGATCGACGTCCCCGCCCGATTCCTCTTACAGGAGAACCCCATGGACCGCAGGACCTTCGTCAAATCCTCCAGCGCAATGGCCGGGCTCGCCGCTTTCGGCGCGTTCACCCCGGTGCGAGCGCAAGGCACCGGCCCGATCCGGATCGGCCTGCTCACGCCGCTGACGGGCGTGGTCGCCTCGGGCGGCAAGGAGATCGCCGAAGGATTCAACCTGTACTGGGAGCAGGTCGGCAAGAAGATCGGCAACCGGCCCGTCGAGATCTTCGTCGAGGACGACGGCTCCAACCCCGACATCGCGCTGCAGAAGGCACGCAAGCTGACCGAGCAGACCAAGGTCGATTTCCTGGTGGGAGACCTGCTGGCCAACACCGGCCTGGCGGTGGCCGAGTACGCCAAGGGCAACGGCATCCCCTACTTCATCCCGGTGATCGCCGCCGACGATCTGACGCAGCGCAAGCGCATCCCCAACGTGATCCGCGTCGCCGGCTACAGCGCCAGCCAGATGCCGCGCCCGCTGGCCGACTACGCGTACAAGAAGATGGGGCTGCGCAAGGTGGTGACGATCTCGCAGGACTACACCTTCGGCCACGAGCAGTGCGGTGGCTTCGCGCAGGTCTTCACGGACCTGGGCGGCACCATCGTCGCGCAGCACTGGCACCCGCTCAACACGCAGGACTTCAGCCCCTACATCGCGCAGATCCAGTCCGCCGCGCCCGACGGGGTGTTCGCCATGGAGACGGGAGCCGATGCGACGCGGTTCATCCAGCAATGGACCAACTTCGGGCTGAAGGGCAAGATGAAGCTGCTGGGAGCGATGAACGCCACCGACCAGTCCGTCATCCGCACGCTCGGCGCAGAAGCCGAGGGCATCATCTCCGCCGCGCATTTCGCCGAAGGCAGCGACGCCCCGGCCACGAAGAAATTCGTCGCGGACTACGAGGCGGCCTACAAGAAGCTGCCCTCCATCTACGGCTTCTCGCACTATTCGGCCGCGATGTGGCTGGCCGTGGCGATCAACGGCATCGGCGGCCACATCGAGGACCGCCCACGCTTCCTCGACGCGGTGCGCAAGACGGTCCTCGCCAACTCGCCGCTGGGCAAGCAGGTGCGGCTGGACGACTACGGCAACCCGATCTACGACATCTACATCCGCGACGTGGTCAAGCGGCCGCAGGGCGGCTACTGGAACAAGCCGATCGAGACCTACCCCAACGTCTCGCAGTTCTGGACCTACAAGGTCGACGAATACCTCAAGCAGCCGCCGTACTCGCGCACTTTCCAGGGCATCAAGAAGTCCTGAGGGAAGGACCCCGTGTCCGCGACCGCCGCGCCGCTGCTCGAAGTCCGGGCCGTCAGCATCCATTTCGGGGCGCTGAGGGCCGTGGACGCCGTGTCGCTGCAACTCGCGGCCGGCGAACGGGTGGCGATCCTGGGGCCCAACGGCGCGGGCAAGACCACGCTGTTCAACGTCATCACCGGCACGATCCGCGCCACGGGCGGGAAGGTGCTGTTCGACGGGTTCGACATCACGCGCGCGCCGCCCAACGCACGCGCGCAGCGCGGCATCGCCCGCACCTTCCAGATCACCAATCTGTTCTTCGGGCTCAGCGTCGAGGAAAACCTCCTGCTGGCGCTGCGGGGCCTGCTGCGAAGCCGCTTCGCGGTCTGGCGCGACGGCCGCGCGCTCGCAGGCGAGCGCGAGGTGGTGGATTCCGCGCTGGAACGCTGCCACCTGCACGCCAAGCGCAAGCTGCTGGTGAAGGAGCTGTCCTATGGCGAGCAGCGTCAGCTGGAACTGGCGATGTCGCTGACCAGCTCGCCGAGGCTGCTGCTGCTGGACGAACCGGCAGCGGGCCTGTCGCCCGCCGAGCGCGTGGTGATGGCGCAGGTGATCCGCGGGCTGCAGCGCAGCGTGGCGCTGGTGCTGATCGAGCACGACATCGACCTGGCGCTCGACCTGGTGGACCGCGTCGTGTGCATGGCGCAAGGCGCGGTACTGGTCGAAGGCCGGCCGGACGAGATCCGCGGCAACGAGAAGGTGCAGCAGATCTACCTCGGGCGGGCGCGCCGTGCTTGAGATCCAGGGACTGTCGGCGGCGTACGGCCAGGCGCGCGTGCTGCACGCGGTCTCGATGCAGGTGCGCCCGGGCGAGATCGTGGCCCTGCTGGGACGCAACGGCATGGGCAAGACCTCGCTGGTGCGCTCGGTGATGGGCCTGGGGACGCCGCGCGTGCAGGCCGGCACGGTCCGCATGGAGGGCCGCGACCTGGTGGGCCTGCCTGCGCACACGATTGCGAGGCAGCGCATCGGCTATGTCCCGCAGGGGCGGCGGCTGTTCCAGTCGCTGACGGTGCTGGAACACCTGGAAATGCTCGATCGGGGCCAGCCGGGGGCATGGACCGTGTCGCGGGTGTTCCAGGCCTTCCCGCGGCTGCAGGAGCGCCAGGGCCACCGCGGCAGCCAGCTTTCCGGTGGCGAGCGCCAGATGCTCGCCATCGGGCGGGCACTGATGACCGGCCCGCGCATCCTGTTGATGGACGAACCCTCGGAAGGCCTGGCCCCGGTGATGGTCGAAGCGGTCGAAACCATCCTGTGCAGCTTGCGCGACGAGGGGCTGGGCATCCTGCTGGTGGAGCAGAACCTGTACAGCGCCCTGTCGGTGGCGGACCGGGTCATCCTGCTGGAGACCGGGCAGGTGGTCTGGAGCGGGACGCCGGCCGAACTCGGTGCGCAGCAGGGCCTGCTGGAGCGGTATCTCGGGGTGCACTGAGCACGTCGAGTCGGAAGGCGAGCTCCGGCGCCAGGCGCAGGTCGATGGCCGCCGCGCTGTCGGCGAGCTGCGAGGCTTGCTCGCGCCGATGATGACGCTGGTGATCGCGGGGTTCGCCAGCACCCACGCGATGGCCGCCTGCTCCGGTACGCCTGCCGCCGCAGCAGCACGAGCAGTTCCGTGCCGACGTGCAGGGCTTCCTCCATCGCCGGATCGCTCAGCGCAATCCAGTTCTGCATCAGGTGTACCCGCAGCATCGATTCCAGCGCATACGGCTTGCGACCGCGGCCGGCCATCGGGTAGTGCGGCTCGATGATCTTGAGCGGGCATCCTGGCGCACGGAGTGCACGGCGAGCGCTTCGAAGGTACGCCGCAAGGCGGGCCTCTGAGCCCGTTGCTGGCCAACGTGCTGCTCGATGAAGTGGATCGGGAGCTGGAGCGACGCGGACACAAGTTCGTAGCTACGCCGACGACTGCAACGTCTATGTGAGGAGCCGCAAGGCGGGCGAGCGGGTGCTGCAAGCGCTGCGGCTGCTACGCGAGGCTGGCGCTGAAAGTCAACGAGTCCAAGACGGCGGTGGCCGAAGTCTGGGGACGCAAGTTCCTGGGCTATTGCTTCTGGGCCTATAGGACCGAAGTGAAGCGGGCGGTGGCAACACCAGCTCTGGAGAAGATGCGCGATCGCATCCGGCGGCTGACGCGCCGCACGCGTGGTCGTAGCCTCGAACAGATCGCTGAGGACCTGCGGGCCTATGTGCCGGGCTGGAAGTCCTACTTCCGGCTGGCGCAGACGCCCAAGGTGCTGCGTGAATTGGACCAGTGGCTGCGGCACGGGCTGCGTGCGGTACAGCTGAAGCAGTGGCGGCGCGGAACCACCATATTCCGTGCGCTGCGTCGGCTTGGTGCGAGCGTGGATTTGGCCGGCCGTGTTGCCGGCAATGCCAGACGCCGGTGGCGCAACAGCTCCTTGGAGCGGAACGTGCTGATGCCCATTGCCTACTTCGATCGCTTGGGAGTGCCCCGATTCACCTGACCTCAACTTCTCGAACCGCCCGGGGCGGACCCGCATGCCGGGTGGTGTGGGAGGGGCGGCCGCTACGATAGTGCCCCCCCTATCCCGATTCGCACTAGCGCTCCCGCATGCTCGCGGCCGTCCGGCGGGTCCACTCTGTACGCCTGACGTGCTGCCGTCCGGTCTCGGGAATCCCAGGCAGACCACGTTCACAGGATTCTCGGGCTCGCGCGGCGGGACCAGAATTCGCGCGCGGATGGTCTCGCACGCGCGCGGAGCCGCGCGATTCGAGCGAACTTCTGAACGTCTGGCGCGAACCCGGGCCGACATGGCGGGTCATGCATGGCATCGCTTGGAGAGCCGCACGCCAGTGCATTCGGACCGCGCTGGCCCTGCCTGCCACTGAGACGAGCTGAACGTATTGAGGTCGCCGCCTGGGATCGGCGCCTACCGCTTCGCTTGCGACTCCTGTGCAGCGTACCTGGCGTAGACCTTCTGCATGCCCCCCAGCCAGCGGTCATAGTCGGTGGCCTTGCGCTGCAGGTACTCGGCGACTTCGGGATGCGGCAGACACAGGAAGGATTCCTGCGCCATGGTCTCTGTCACGGCCTGCGCGACCTGCTCCGGCGCCAGCATCCCGTCCACTCCCGCCGATCCCGCGCCTTGGGCGGTCATCGCGCTTTGCACCGATTGCGGACAGAGACAGGACACCCGCAGTCCGCGCCGGCCATAGGCGATGCGCAGCCACTCGGCGAATCCCACCGCGGAATGCTTGGTCACGCCGTAGGGTGCGGTCTCGACGATATTCAGGAGCCCCGCGGCCGAGGCTGTGACCAGAAAGTAGCCGTCGCCCCGCGCCAGCATGCCCGGAAGCACCGCGCGGGCGGCCCAGACGTGGGCCATCACGTGGATCTTCCACATGGCGTCCCACACCGCGTCCTCGATCTCCACGCCGCCGGCTGGCCCCAGGATGCCGGCGTTCGAGACGAACACATCCACTCGGCCGAAGCGCTCCTGGGCCGCCGCGACCAGCGCCTGGATTTCGCTTTCACGGCTCACGTCGCAGCGCAATGCCAGCGCATTTGGCCCGGCCGACCGCGCCACGGCTTCGGCGCGCTCTCCATCCCGGTCCGCCACGACCACCCCGGCAGCGCCGTCGGCTGCGAAGCGGCGGGCGAGTGCGGCGCCGATGCCGCTGCCGCCGCCGGTAACTATGGCAATCCTGTTGTCGATGCGCATGGTTCAGGCTGCCAGTCGTTGCGGTTGGACTTGAGCGATGGCGGCACGCAGCGCTTCGCGTTGCGGCGCGAGACGCCGCGCGTGCGTCTCGCGCACATGGCCAAAGCCGCGGATCTGCTCCGGCAGACCGGCCAGGGAGACGGCCTCCTCCACGCAGCTGGGCGATGCGCTTGCCAGGATCCGGCCGAGGTCGTCCTCGTACTGGGCGAGCAGGTCACGGGCGTGCCGCCGCTCCGGCGTGTTGCGGAACGGATCCAGCCAGCTGCCGCGCGCCCAGCGCAGGCGCTGCAGCAGGTCCATCGCGCGCAGCATCCAGGGGCCGACCTCGCGCTTGAGCAGATGTCGCTGGGAGTCGCGTCTGGCGAAGGGCCAGGCGCCGAGGTGGAAGTGCAGCTTGTAGTCGCCTTCGAACTGCGCCTGCAGCTGCTGGCGGAAAGCCGGAGCGCTGTACAGGCGCGCGACTTCGAACTCGTCCTTGTTAGCGAGCAGCTTGTAGTAGTAGCGTGCGGCGGCACGGGCGAGGCGCCCCTGTGCGCCGAGCTCCTGGTCCTTGTGCTGCACGCGCGTCACCAGCGCGCGGTAGCGCTCGGCATAGGCGGCGTCCTGGTACTCGGTGAGGCGGCGGACGCGGTCGGCCACGATGTCCTCCACGTGCTGCAGCGCGCGCGGCGTGAACTCGATCACCCGGTGGGTCGAAGCGCCTTTCGCGGCGGCTTGCTCCACCGCCTGCAGGTCCACGGCGGCCCGGCGTCCCCACTCGAAGCTCTGGCGGTTGAACTCGATTTCGACCCCGTTGGCCTCGATGGCCTGATGCAGCGACTGCAGGGACAGCGGAATGCGACCATGCTGCCACGCGTATCCGAGCAGGAACATGTTCAACGCGATGGCGTCGCCCATCAAAGCCGTCGCGAGGCGGCTTGCCTCCAGCGCATGGAGCTCGCCGGCGCTGCGCTCGCGCACGGCATCCAGCAGCTTCGGCACGCTCGGATTCCAGTCCGGTACGCGGGTGAAGTCGAAGGTGGGCGTCAGGGCCGTGTTCACCACTGCGAAGGTGCGGGAGGACGACATCTTGGAGAGCGCTTCCTGGCCGGCGGCGACGATCAGGTCGCAGCCGATCACCACGTCGGCTTCACCGAGGCCCAGGCGCGAGCTGGGTGGCGAGGCTGATCCTGGCATGAAGCGCAGGTGCGACATCACGGCGCCGTACTTCTGCGCCATCCCCGTGAGGTCCAGCACGCTGGCGCCGATGCCCTCGAAATGCGCGGCCTGCCCGAGGATCGAAGCGACGGTGACCGTACCGGTGCCGCCGATGCCGGCCAGCAATACGTTGTAGCCGGAACGGAGGTCCGGCAGTACCGGCTGCGGCAGCGCACCCCAGGCGCCCGCGTCCGCGTGGCTGCGTCCCGGCCGGCGCAGCGAGCCGCCGTGCACCGTGACGAAGCTGGGGCAGAAGCCCTCCACGCAGGCGAAGTCCTTGTTGCAGCTGGACTGGTTGATCTTGCGCTTGCGACCGAGCTCGGTTTCCAGCGGCTCGACCGACATGCAGTTCGACTTCGTGCCGCAGTCGCCGCAGCCTTCGCACACTTCGGCGTTGATGAAGGTGCGCTTGGCGATGTCGAGCGCCGGATTGCGTTTGCGCTGGCGCCGCCGCTCGGTGGCGCAGGCCTGGTCGTACACCAGCACCGAGACGCCCTCGAATCCGCGCAGCTCGCGCTGCACGGCGTCGAGCTCGCCGCGCGGCCGCACCGCGATGCCCCCCGGCAGGCTCACCCCGTCGTAGCGCGAAGGATCGTCGGCCACGACCACGATGCGGCCCACGCCCTCGGCGCGGGCGATGTCGATCACGCGCGCCACGCTCAGCTCGCCGTCGTGCGGCTGGCCCCCGGTCATGGAGACGTAGCCGTTGAACAGCACCTTGTAGGTCACGCGCATGCCCGCCGCCACCGCCTGACGCAGCGCCAGGCTGCCCGAGTGGAAGAAGGTGCCGTCACCGATGTTCACGAACACGTGCTTCTCGTCGGTGAAGGGCGCCTGGCCGACCCAGAACATGCCTTCGGCGCCCATGTGGGTCACCGTGCTGGTGTTCTCCGCGCGGATCCACATGGCCATGCCGTGGCAGCCGATGCCGGCCATTGCGCGGCTGCCCTCTGGCACCACCGTGGAACTGTTGTGGGGGCAGCCAGAGCAGAAATTGGGCAGCCGCACCGGCCCGCCCGCGGGAGCGACGGCCTGCGCCGCTTCGGTCATCGCGAGGCCCGCGAGCTGCGCGATCGAGCGGGCGATCAGTTGCGGTGTCAGTTCGCCGGCCACCGGCAGCTGGCCCGGCTCGAGCGGGGCGATCCCCGGCTGCACCTTGCCGACCACGCGCACCCGCGCCTGCGGGTCGGCGTCGCACAGGATCGCCTTGACCTGCTCCTCGATGAAGGCGCGCTTTTCCTCCACGATCAGCACCTGCTGCAGGCCCTGCGTGAAATCGACGACGATCCGCGGGTCGACCGGCCAGGTCATCCCGAGCTTCAGCAGGCGCAGGCCCGCCGCTTCGGCGCCCCCATCGTCGAGCCCGAGCGCGGCCAGCGCACTGCGCACGTCGCCCCAGCTCTTGCCGGCCGAGATGATGCCCAGGCGGGGCTGCGCGGGGGCGAGCACGATGCGGTTGAGGCCATTGGCGCGGGCATAGGCGAGGGCGGCCGGAATCTTGTGCTCGTACAGGCGCGCCTCCATCTCCAGCGGCGGCTCGTTGGGGCGGATGTGCAGGCCGCCTGCGGGTTCGGTGGGCAGAGGAGGCGTGTGCACCTCGAGCCGATCGGAGTCCACGCCGATGCGGCTGGTGGTCTCGACGACGTCGGTCACCAGCTTCATGGCCACCCAGCACCCGCTGTAGCGGCTCATCGCGATGCCGTGCAGGCCGAAGTCCAGGATCTCCTGCACGTCCGAGGGATACAGCAGCGGCATGCCGCAGGCCTTGAGCTGCAGGTCCGACTGGCCGGCGCGCGAGGACGACTTCGCGGCGTGATCGTCGCCAACCAGCGCCAGCACGCCGCCCAGCGGGGCGGTGCCGGCGGTGTTGGCGTGCTGGAAGGCGTCGCCGCTGCGGTCCACGCCGGGGCTCTTGCCGTACCAGATGCCGAACACGCCGTCGACGCGCGCGCCGGGGTAGAGCTTGACGTACTGCGTGCCCCAGATCGCGGTGGCGGCCAGGTCTTCGTTCACGCCCGGCTGGAACTTGATGTTCAGGGCCTGCAGGCGTTCTTCGATGCGCCAGAGCTCCTGGTCGTAGGTGCCCAGCGGCGAGCCGCGGTAGCCGGAGATGAAGCCGCCGGTGTTGAGGCCGGCGCGCTGGTCGCGCCAGCGCTGTTCAAGCGGCAGTCGCGCAAGCGCCTGGATGCCGGAGAGCAGGACCGTCCCCGTCTGCGCGTCGTACTTCTCGTCCGGCCGGGGCTGGCCGGCCGTGCCGGCTGGGTCGCGCGGCGACTGGCTCATGGTGTCTCCTGTTCTTGTCCGGTAAAGCCGTTCACCGAATCCTAACAGGATTGTCGGACAATAAAAAACAGATTGCCCGACAAGATCGCCTAGCGCAAATAGGGCAAAACGCGCTCCCGGGTTTTCTGCAGGTGGCGTCGCGTATGCAGTTCGGCCTTGGCCGCGTCGCCCGCCAGGATGGCTTCTGTGATCTGGCGGTACTCCGCCACCATGGCGCGCAGGTCGCCCTTGGTGAGGAAGCCGTAGAACTGGTTGCGAAAGAGATGGGCGCGCCAGTTGGGCATGGCGCGGTTCAGGTCCTCGCTGTCGGCGACGTCGAACATGGCCTGGTAGAAGTGGGCCCGTTCCTCCAGGATGCGCTCCAGTTCCGTGCTGTCCTGCGGCTCGATCAGTGGCCGGGCGGCCATGGCGAACCGCTGGCGGTTGGCGCCGCGGTCGATCTTCTCGGCTGCGAGACGCGCCGCCAGTCCGGTCAGCACCTCCAGCACCGCCAGCAGGTTCTCCGCGTCGGTCAGGGTCAGGCCCCGGATGACGGCGCCACGGTGCGGAAAGATGTCCACCACGCCGCGCGAGGCGAGGATCTTCAGCGCCTCGCGCACGGTGCTGCGGCCGACGCCCAGTTTTTCGGTGAGCTCCGCCTCGACCAGGCGCTGGCCGATGCTGTACTCCCGCCGCAGCAGGCCCTTGGTGATGGTGGCGGCGACCCGCTCGGGCTCGCTCAGAGGGTGCTTCCGGGCAGTGCCGGCGGCGGCGGGAACCTCGATGCCCTGGGACTGCGGCATGGCGGCGGAATCGGGCATGAAGGCAAGGGCGGGAGGGAATACCGGGTCGATTCTATCGGTCATGGGCAAAGTCCTTGCGATGACCGAATTGTCTGGCATACTAAGTTTGAATTGTCAGGCAATGTATGGAAAGATTGTCTGACATCAACAGAAAGAGAGCTACCCGATGTTCGAACCTTCCCCCCGTGTGCAGGCGCTGCGCGAGCGCGTGAGCTCCTTCATGGAGGAGCACATCGTCCCCAATGAGCGCCGCTTCTACGAAGAGGCCGAGAAGCTCGGTCCGTGGTCGGTCTACCCGGTCGTGGAGGAACTCAAGCCGAAGGCGCGCGCCGCCGGGCTGTGGAACCTGTTCCTGCCGGCCTCCGAGCACGGTGCGGGCCTCACCAACCTGGAGTACGCGCCGCTTTGCGAGGTGATGGGGCACTCTCACCTGGCCCCGGAGGTCTTCAACTGCTCGGCGCCGGACACCGGCAACATGGAGGTCCTGGAGCGCTATGGCAGCGCCGAACAGAAGGAGCGCTGGCTCAAGCCGCTGTTGGCCGGCGAGATCCGGTCCTGCTTCGCGATGACGGAGCCGGGCGTCGCCTCCAGCGATGCCACCAACATCCGCGCCTCGATCGTGCGCGACGGCGACGAGTACGTCATCAACGGTCACAAGTGGTACACGACCAATGCCACCGATCCGCGCTGCAAGGTCGCGATCTTCATGGGCAAGACCGACCCGGACAACGCCAACCGCCACCTGCAGCAGTCGATGATCCTGGTGCCCATGGACGCGCCGGGGGTGCGGGTGATCCGCCCGCTGGCCGTGTTCGGCTTCTACGGCGTGCCGGACCGCGCTTCCGAGGTTGTGTTCGACAACGTGCGGGTGCCCGCCTCCAACATGCTGCTGGGCGAGGGGCGCGGCTTCGAGATCGCGCAGGGCCGGCTGGGCCCCGGTCGCATCCATCACTGCATGCGCCTGATCGGCCTCGCCGAGCGGGCGCTGGAGACCATGTGCAAGCGCGGCCTGACGCGCGAAGCCTTCGGCAAACCGATCATCCGGCACGACGTGTGGTCGGAGCGCATCGCCGAGTCGCGCATCCTGATCGACCAGGCACGACTGCTCACGCTGCACGCGGCCCACATGATGGATACGGTGGGCAACAAGGCCGCCCGGGCGCAGATCGCGATGATCAAGGTGGCCGCGCCGGCCATGGCCTGCAAGATCGTCGACTGGGCGATCCAGGCCTATGGCGGCGGCGGCACCAACAACGACGCCGGCCTGGCCAGCGCCTACGCCACCGCACGGCTGCTGCGCCTGGCCGACGGTCCCGACGAAGTGCACCGCGCGCAGATCGCCAAGCTCGAACTGCGCAAGCACGAGGGTGCCGCCAACGCGCTGCGCCTGCCCGACATGAGCCACCTGGCGGCTGCGCGCATCCCGATCGCCGTGCGCGCCGCCTGAGCTCCCACCCCATCCACCACAACGAGGAGACATTCGACATGCAACGCCGCCAGTTTCTGAACATCGGTGCCGCGGGGGCCATGCTGCCCCTGCTGGGCGCTCCCTCCCTGGCCGCCGCCGCGGTCACCAGCAAGCTGTCCAAATTCGTGGTCGGATTCGCGCCCGGGGGGGGCACCGACACGATTGCCCGCATGGTCGCCGACACGATCAAGTCCGATTACCCGGGCGGCCTGATCGTGGAGAACAAGCCCGGTGCGGCCAGCCGCCTGGCCGTGGAGACGGTCAAGACCGCCGAGGCCGACGGCAGCACGCTGCTGGTGACGCCCGACTTCTCGCTGACGGTCTATCCGCACAGCTTCAAGAAGCTCAGCTACGACCCGCTGAAGGATCTGGTGCCGGTGTCGCCGGTGGCGCTGGCCGGGCTGGCCCTGTGCGCTGGGCCGCTGGTGCCGGCCTCGGTGAAGAACCCGGCCGACTACCTGGAGTGGTGCAAGGCCAATCCGAAGATGGCCGTCTTCGGCTCGCCCGGTGCGGGCTCCTCCTTCCACTTCGCCGGCCTGATGCTGGCCAAGGCCAGGGGCGTGGAGCTGAACCACATCGGCTACAAGGGCGGCGCGCCGGCGCTGCAGGACGTGGTGGGCGGGCAGATCCCGGCCAACATCTGCGCCATCGGCGAGGCGCTGCAGTTCGTCAAGGCGGGCCGCCTCCGCGTGCTGGGCACCTTTGGTCCCGAGCGCGACCGCTTCGCCCCGGACGCGCCGACAATGGTGGAATCCGGCTTCAAGGACGTGGTGGCGCAGGCCTGGGTGGGCGTGCTGGCGCCGACGAAGACGCCGGCCGACGTGGTCGCACGAACCGCGGCGGCGCTGAACAAGGCGACCTCGGGCAACGCGCTGACCGAACGTCTGGCCGGTTACGGCATGCGTCCGCTCACCATGACCTCGGCACAGTTCGACGCGATGCTGCGCAGCGACCTGGAGCGCTGGGGTCCGGTGGTCAAGGCGTCGGGCTTCACGGCGGACGAGTCTTGAGCGCGGCGCAGCCGGTCAGCCTCGCGCGGCGGGGCGACATCGCCCTGCTGCGCATCGATCACCCGCCGGTGAACGCCCTGTCGCCAGCGGTGATCGAGGGCCTCGCGGGGGCCCTTGATGCGTTCGAGCAGGACCGCTCCGCGCGCGCCCTGGTGCTTGCCTGCGCCGGCCGCACCTTCGTCGCCGGCGGCGACATCGCCTCGTTCGACGACCCGGCCTTCTCGGCCGCGCCCTTCAATCGCATCCTGGCCCGCCTGGAGGCGCAGGAGCGGCCGGTGGTTGCGGCGCTGCACGGCACGGTGCTCGGCGGCGGCCTGGAACTGGCGCTGGCATGCCACTGGCGGGTGGTCGCGGCCGGTGCGCAGTTCGGCTTCCCCGAGGTGAAACTGGGGCTGCTGCCCGGATCGCTGGGCACCCAGCGGCTGCCGCGGCTGGTCGGCGCGGCACTGGCGCTGGACCTGATTTCCAGCGGCCGCAGCATCGGCGTCGACGCCGCCTTCGAAGCCGGCATCGTCGACCGCGTCCTGAACGGCCCGCAGGAAGAGGCAGTGCTCGATTTCACGCGGGCGCTGCTCGCGCGCCGCGCGGCACCGCGCCGGCTGAGCGCGCTGTCGGTGGATCCGGCCAGCGTGCCGCCGGACTTGTTCGCGCAGGCCGCCGACAAGGCGGTGACGGAGCAGGGCGCCTATCCGGCGGTGGCTGCCATCGTGCAGGCGGTGCGGGCCTCGCTGCTGCCCTTCGCCGAGGGCGGGCAGATCGAGGCGCACTGGTTCGAGCGGCTGCGTGCGTCGCCCCAATCGAAGGCCTTGCGCCACCTTTTCTTCGCCCAGCGTGAAGCCGGCAAGATTCCAGGCCTGCCCAGGGACACGCAGCTGCGGCCCGTCGCCTCGGCGGGCGTGCTGGGTGGGGGCACCATGGGGCGCGGCATCGCGATGAACTTCCTCAACGCCGGCATCCCAGCGGTGCTGGTGGAGAGCTCGCAGCCGGCGCTCGACGCGGCGCTGGCCGCGATCCGGGGCCTGTACGAGGCGAGCGCGACCAAAGGCAGGATGACCGCCGCGGAGGTGGAGCAGCGCATGGCGCTGCTGACGGGATCGCTGCAGGACCAGGCGCTCGCCGATTGCGACCTGGTGGTCGAAGCCGTGTTCGAGGACATGGAACTGAAGAAGCAGGTGTGGGCGCGCCTGGGCCGGCTTTGCAAGCCGGGAGCCATCCTCGCCAGCAACACTTCGACGCTCGACGTCGACGCGCTGGCGCTGGCCAGCGGCCGGCCGGCGGACATGGTGGGGATGCACTTCTTCAGCCCGGCCAACGTGATGCGCCTGTTGGAAGTGGTGCGCGGACGGGCAACGGCCTCGGAAGTGCTCGCCACGGTGATGCAGCTGGCGCGCCGCATCGGCAAGGTGGCGGTGGTCTCGGGCGTGTGCTACGGCTTCATCGGCAATCGCATGGCCGAGGTGTACATGCGTGAAGCCGAGTTCCTGCTGATGGAAGGCGCGACGCCGCAGCAGGTGGATGGCGCGGTGGAGGCGCTGGGATTCGCCATGGGGCCCTGCCGCATGCTGGACATGGCGGGCATCGACGTCGGCGCGCGGACGGTCATCGAATACGGCAAGGCCGGCGGGCTGCCGGCCGACGACAGCTATCGCGCGCTGGTGCGCAGGATGTTCGAGCTGGGGCGCTTCGGCCAGAAGACGGGCGCCGGCTACTACCGCTACGAGGGCCGAAAGCCGCTGCCGGACCCCGAAACGCAGCGCATCGCAGGGGAACTGGCTGCGCAGCAAGGCATCGCGCGCCGCAGCACGATCGCGCCGCAGGAGATCGTCGAGCGCCTGCTCTATCCCATGGTCAACGAGGCGGCCCGCATCCTGGAGGAGGGCATCGCCTACCGCGGCAGCGACATCGACGTGGTCTGGACCGCCGGCTACGGCTTTCCGGACCACCGGGGCGGGCCCTTGTGGACGGCCGACGGCATCGGCCTGGGCACGATCGTGGAACGGCTCGCGCACTACGCGCGCGAGCGTGGCAATGCCTTCGGCTACTGGAGCGCCTCGCCCTTGCTGAAGGACTTGGCGGCCCGCGGGCAGCGCATCTCGGATTGGAGGAGCAAATGAGGGAAGCCGTGATCGTCTCGACCGCGCGCACCGGCATCGGCCGCGCGTACAAGGGGGCGCTGAACCACACCAAGTCCCCGTCGCTGCTGGGGCATGTCATCCGCCACGCCGTGCAGCGCGCCGGAGTGGAAGGCGGCGAGATCGAGGACGCCGTCTTCGGCACGGTGCTCGGCGCCGGAACGGCCGGCATGAACGTGGCGCGCAACGGCGTGCTGGCGGCCGGCCTGCCCGTCACCGTGGCGGCGCAGACCATGGACCGCCAGTGCGCCTCCGGCCTGATGGCGATCGCCACCGCCGCCAAGCAGATCGTGGTCGACGGCATGGACGTGGTGCTGGCGGGCGGGCAGGAGAACATCACCGCCGTCCAGAAAGCCTACTTCGACGCCGTCGCGGCCGAAAGAGACGCCAATGTCGTCGCGCACGCCGAGCATGCCTACATGCCGATGCTGCAGACGGCCGAACTGGTCGCCGCGCGCTACGGCATCACGCGCGAAGCACAGGACCGCTTTGCGGTGGAGTCGCAGCGCCGCACTGCGCTGGCGCAGGAGTATGGCCGCTTCCGGGCCGAGATCGTGCCCTTCGAGACCACCATGGCCGTGACCGACAAGGCGAGCGGGGCGGTGAGCTACCGCGCGGTCACGCTCGAGCGCGACGAGGGCAATCGGCCCGACACGACGCTGCAGGGCCTGGCCGCCCTCAAGCCGGTGCTGGAAGGGGGCTGCGTGACGGCGGGCAATGCGAGCCAGCTCTCCGACGGCGCGTCGGCCTGCGTGCTGATGGAAGCCGCGCTGGCGCAGCGCCGCGGCCTGCAGCCGCTGGGCGTCTACCGCGGCATGGCGGTTGCGGGTTGCGCGCCGGAGGAGATGGGCATCGGCCCGGTGTTCGCCATTCCCAAGCTCCTGAAGCAGCAGGGGCTGCGGGTGGAGGACATCGGGCTGTGGGAGCTCAACGAGGCCTTTGCGTGCCAGGCGCTCTATTGCCGCGACCGCCTGGGGATCGACCCGGATCGCTACAACGTCGACGGCGGGGGCATCTCGATCGGCCACCCCTACGGGATGACGGGCGCGCGCCTGGTCGGGCATGCCCTGATCGAGGGGAAGCGACGCGGCGTGAAGCATGTAGTGGTCACCATGTGCGTGGGCGGCGGCATGGGCGCGGCAGCGCTGTTCGAGGTCGCGTGAGCACGCCGCCGGTGCAGGACTTCGACGCCGACCCGCTCGCCGACTACCTGCGCGGGCACGTGGAGGGCCTGAAGGCGCCGCTGCGCGTGGAGCGTTTCAGCGGCGGACAGTCCAATCCCACCTACCTGCTGACGGACGCGCGCGGGCAGCGCTACGTGCTGCGCAAGAAGCCGCCGGGCGCGCTGCTTCCCTCCGCCCATGCGGTGGACCGGGAGTACCGGGTCATGAAGGCACTCGCCGCCACCGATGTTCCCGTGGCGCAGATGGTGTGCTACTGCGATGAGCCGCAGGTGATCGGCACACCCTTCTACGTGATGGAGTTCGTGCAGGGACGCATCTTCTGGGATCCCGCGCTGCCCGAGCTCGCGCCGGCCGAACGCAGCGCCCTGTACGACGAGATGAACCGGGTGGTGGCGGCGCTGCACCGGGTCGACCCGCAAGCCGTAGGGCTTGGCGACTACGGCCGGCCCGGGAACTTCTTCGCCCGCCAGATCAAGCGCTGGACCGGCCAATACCAGGCTTCCGCCACCGAGCCGCTGCCGGCGATGGACGCGCTGATCGACTGGTTGCCCGCGCACATCCCGGCCGACGACCGCACGGCGCTGTTCCACGGCGACCTGCGGCTGGACAACATGATCTTCCATCCGAGCGAGCCGCGACTGCTCGCGGTGCTCGACTGGGAGCTGTCGACCCTCGGACATCCCTTGGCCGACCTCGCCTACCACGCGCTGCCCTGGCGCCTGACGGCCGCGCAGTTCCGCGGCATGGCGCAGCACGACCCGTTGCCGGCCGGCCTGCCGTCCGAGCGCGAGTACCTGCGCCGCTACGCGCAGCGCACCGGGCAGGCGATCGATCCTGCCGACTACGGGTTCTGCGTCGCCTACAGCATGTTCCGGCTGGCCGCGATCCTCCAGGGCATCTGGAAACGCTCCCTGGACGGCACGGCCGCGAGCGCGCAGGCGCGCGAGACAGGAGCCAAGGCGCGTGGGATCGCCGAGGCGGCCTGGCAGCAGGTGCAGACGCGTTCTCCGCAGGTCCGTTAGCCGTACGGCTGAGCGCGCGGGAGCGCCGGGGGCGACGCCGATGACCGGCGTCCGAGGGGCTGGGCGCCGTTTGTGCCCAGGCGTCGTCTTTCCATGAATGGCCCGGCTCGCCAGGCCGCGGCCTGCGCTGGATGAGCTCGACGCATGACCGCCGCTCGAGCCGGTCCATGAGCCCCGGGCGGCGCAAGGGTTTCCCCTCTCTTGGGTATCCGGCACGCCCCTCGAATAATAGATACCGACCATCCGGTATGTTTCATGAAGGAGACCAAGAGCGATGCGAACCATTGATGTCATGGCCGCCAAGAACCGGGCGATGCACTACGTCCTCACCCACCCGTACGAACGCGACTACTGGGAGAAGGCGATGGCGATCACCTCCGTGCTCGCCTGGGGCAACGCCGAGGAAATCGCGGTGGTACGCAACTGGATCGACCGCGCGGTCGAGACCCAGACCTCCAATGGCGACCTGAACTACGCCGATCCGCTGGACCTGCCCGCGGGCCACGTCCGGACCTTCACGCCGACCTCCAGCCTGCCCTGCAGCCTGGGCTATCCGCTGCTGCTGCTGTACCAGCGCACCGAGGACAAGGCCTACCTCGAAGCCGCCCGCCTGCAGGCCGAGGCGCTGCTGCGCACCAATCGCACCTCCGAGGGCGGCATCTGGGCCCGCAAGGAAGGCCCCGAACTCTGGGTCGACTTCCTCTACATGATGTGCCCCTTCCTGATCCTGTACGGGAAGGTGGCCGACGACCCGTCCTATGTGGACGAGGCGTTCAAGCAGTACGCCGTGCACGTGCGTCACCTGGTCGATCCGCACGAGGGCCTCACGCGTCATGCCTGGTGCGAGAAGCCGAACCACTATCCGCAGTCCACCTTCTGGGCCCGCGGCAATGGCTGGCTGGTCTGCGTTTCCATGGACATGCTGGCGCTCGCGCCCAAGCACCCGGGCGCGGCCCAGGTCCGCGAAGTCGCCGTCCGAGCCCTGAACAAGATGGCCGAGTTCCAGGACCGCAGCGGCTTCTTCCACCACGTGCTGGACGACGTCAACACCAAGCTGGAGACCTCCAGCACGGTGATGTTCGCCTACGCCGCAGCCAAGGCGGTCTCGCTGGGCCTGATCGACGCGTCCTTCATCGATCGCGCCGTGCGCTCGCTGCGGGTCGTGGCGGGTTCGATCGAGGACGACGGCGCCATCCCCGGCGTGGCCGTGCCCCCCGGCGGACCCGGCGTGCCCTTCGGCACGACGCTCTTTGGCCAGGGCTTCTTCCTGCTCGCGGCGCACGCGCTGCGGGAACAGCTCAAGCCGCAGTAAGCGCACCCATGGAAAGACTCACCAGCAAGGGGCAAGGCGATGACTGAACTCATGGAGTACCTCGTCCGTGGCGTGCTGATCGGCGTGACGTACGGACTGCTTGCATATCCGATCAGCCTGCTGTTCGTCGCCACCGGCACGGTGGACCTGGCGGTCGGAAGCTACGCCGTCCTCGCTGGTGCAGTCGCCATGAAATTGCCGGCGCCGCTCGGGCTGGCGGTGGCGGTGCTCGTTGCCGTCGTGGCCGCCTCCTCCGTGGGCGTCATCTCGACGGCCTTGAACCGCAGGCGCGGCGGCGATCCGCTGGCCTCGGTTCTCGCCAGCTTCGGCTTCGCCATCATCCTGGAGTCCGTCGTCCTGAGCGGGTTCGGCAAGGATCCGATGGTGCGCCAGCAATTCACCACCTTCTGGAGCCTGCTGGGCATCCGCGTCAGCCCCCAGGCGGCGATCAACGTCGCAACCGGGCTGGTGATCCTCGGGGGCGTGTTCCTGCTCCTGTACCGCACTGCCTGGGGCCGGGTGATGCGGGCGGCTGCGGTGAACCCGCGCGGCGCCACGCTGGCGGGCATCCCGGTCGGTTCGGTGCAGTTCTCGGCCTTCGTTCTCTCGGGGGTGCTGGCCGGAATCGCGGGCGTGCTGATCCTCTACACCTCGGGGCTCGACTTCGCTTCCGGCCTGCCACTGACCTTGAAGTCGCTGGGCGCGGCCATCCTCCTCGGCCTGGGCAATCCCATGCGCGGATTCGTCGGCGGCGTGGCGATCGGCGTCGTGGAGGCCCTCAGCGTGGGCTACGCCCCGCAATCACTCGGCACCCTGCTGCCCTACCTCTTCATCTTCCTCGTCCTGTGCACGGCCAGTGCGAGCCGGGCCGGGGTGCACGGGCTGCGGGCATGAGCACCACCAAGTCCATCACCCTGGCGCCCGCGCTCGGCCTCGCGCTGCTGTGCGCGGCGATCGCTCCGATGATCGCCGGCGACGCGGCCCTGCTCGACACGGCCATCGTCATCGCGATCTATTCGCTGATCGCCCTGTCGGTGGGCATCACCTACGGCATGACGGGCCTGCTCAGCGTGGCGCAAGCCTCGCTGGCGGCCGTGGGCGCGTACGTGACGGCGATCCTCACCGCCTCGTTCGACTGGTCGCCCTGGCAGAGTGCTCCCTTGGCGGTGCTGGTTCCGGCGCTGTTCGCCTATCCGTTCGCCCGCGTGGTCACCCGCCTGTCGCCGCTGGCACTGGCCATCGCCACGCTGATGTTCGGCTATGCCTTCGACATCGCGGTGCGCGAGGGCGGCGATCTCACCGGCGGCTACATCGGCCTGTCCGGACTGCCGCAGGTGCCCGGCTTCGAGACGCCCATGGCGTACTACGCGCTGGCCTGGGCCCTGGTCGTGGTGACCGTGGCCGCCTACGCGGTGATCGGGCGCTCGCACATCGGGGCCGCGCTGCGCACGATCCGCAACGACGCGCTGCGCGCTTCGGCCGACGGCATCGACGTGCCCCACCTGCGCAGCGTCTCGATGGCCATCGGCGCCGCGTTCGCAGGGGCGGCGGGCTGGCTGTATGCGCACCACCTGACCTATCTGGGGCCGGAGTCGCTCAGCCCTGCGCTGTCGTTGTCGGCACTCCTGATGGCGGTGGTCGGCGGCGTGCGCAGCGTGCTCGGCCCGATCCTCGGAGCCGTGCTGCTCACGCTCGTCTACAAGTTCATTCCGGGCCAGGAAGTGGTCGGCATCTTCTACGGCTCGGCACTGGTCTTCTGCCTGCTGGTCGCGCCGGAAGGCCTGATGGGCCTGGCTGCCCGCTGGTGGGAGCGCGGGCGCGCCGCCAGGAAGCGGCTGCAGCAGGCGGCGACGCTGGCCGACGAGGTCGCCCAGCCGGTGGTTGCCGGGGGGGAGCGGCCGTGACGCTCGAAGCCCGCAACATCCAGGTCCGCTTCGGTGGCGTGACCGCCGTCGACGACGTGTCGGTCATCCTGCACGCTGGCCGGATCGTCTCCGTCGTCGGCCCGAACGGCTCCGGCAAGAGCACGCTGTTCAACGCCATCACCGGCCTGGTCACCACGGCGGCCGGCGAGGTCCGCATCGAAGGCGAGTCGCTCGCGGACGAACCTATGAGCCGCAGGGTCCGGCGCGGCATCTCGCGCACCTTCCAGACGCCGCGCTACGACCCGGACATGACGGTGCGGGAGACGGTTCTGTGCGGCTACTTCCCGCTGCGCCGCACGGGCCTGCTCGGGACCATCTTCTGCACGCCCGCGGCGCGGCGCGAGGCGCTCGAGATGGAAGCGCGCTGCGACGCGCTGGTGGAAAGCTTCGGCCTGCGCGACTGCGCCGACACGCCCATGTCCGAGCTGCCGATCGGGTACATCCGACTGGTCGACGTCGCCCGGGCGATGGCGGCGGATCCCAAGTTCCTGCTGCTGGACGAACCCGCCGCCGGCCTGAGCCTGGTGGAGCAGACGATGCTCGCCAACGAAGTCCGGAGGGTCGCCCGCGCGGGCATCGGAGTCCTGCTCGTGGAGCACAACTTCGACCTGGTCTGCCAACTGGCGGAGCACCTGCTGGTGCTCGAACGCGGCAAGGTCCTGCTCGAGGGAACGCCGGATTTCGTCAGCGCCGACCCGGGCTTCCGGCAGGCGTATCTCGGCTCGACGAGCGAACAGGAGGCACGGGCATGAGTGCAGTCCTCCAGCAGCGGCCTGCCAGTGCCGCGGCCGCCGCCCTGCAGGTGCGGCAGCTGAACGCGTTCTACGGGCGGGTGCAGGTCCTCTACGGCATCGATCTCGAAGTCCCGGGCGGGCACCTGCTGGCGCTCCTGGGCGCCAACGGCGCGGGGAAATCCAGCCTGCTGGGCGCGCTCGCGGGGTTGGTCAGCTCGCGCGGCGCGGTGCAGGTCGGCGGGCGCGAGCTCCAGGGCATTGCGCCGCACCTGCGAGCCAGGCGCGGCGTGGCCCTGGTGCCCGAAGTACGGGGCAACCTGTTTCCGGCCCTCACCGTCAAGGAAAACGTCGACGTCGCATTCCGGGACCTGGGCCGGGCAGAGGCGGCCGCCCTGCGCTCGGAAACGCACGCGATGTTCCCGATCCTGAAGGAGCGCGACCAGGCCCAGTGCGGAATGCTCAGTGGCGGCGAGCAGCAGATGCTCGCGATCGCGCTGGCGCTGGGTCGCAAGCCGAGCGTGCTGCTGCTCGACGAGCCCACGCAGGGGCTCGCTCCCGGCGTCTTCGGCGTGCTGTATCGCGCCTTCGAAGCGCTCAAGGAGCGCGGCCTGGCCATCGTGCTGGCGGAGCAGAACCTGCCCTTCGCGGCGAACTGCGCGGATTCATTCGTGGTCGTCGCCGGCGGCCGCGTGTCGCTGCGGGGTGCAGGCAGCGAACTCCAGGATCAGGAGCGGCTGATGGCCGCCTATATGGGCAAGGAGACGAAGGGAGGGATGTCTTGACCAAGGAAGTGAAGAAGGGACCGCTTGCCGGCATCCGCGTCATCGACCTGACGCGGCTGGCGCCGGGGCCGTACTGCACCATGCTGCTGGCCGACCTGGGAGCGGATGTCATCGTCGTCGCAGGCGGTCGGGCCGGCGTGGCCGTGCCGGAACTCTCGCGCGGCAAGCGCTTCATCTCGCTGGACCTGAAGAGCGCTGCCGGTCGTGAGGCACTGGGCCGCCTGTGCGACCAGGCCGACGTGGTGGTGGAGGGCTTCCGCCCGGGCGTCGCCGCCCGCATCGGCGCCGACCCGGACCAGCTTCGCAAGCGCAATCCGAAGCTGGTGTACTGCTCCCTGACCGGCTACGGCCAGGACGGCCCGCGCGCCATGATGGCCGGACACGACATCAACTACCTCGGGCTGTCCGGCGCGATGGGCGCGGCCGGCCCGGCCGGCGACCGGCCGTACCCGCCATTGAACCTGCTGGCTGACTTCGGTGGCGGCGGGCTGCTCGCGGCCTTCGGCATTCTCGCGGCCGTCGTTGAGCGCCATCGAACCGGAGAAGGCCAGAAGGTGGATGCGGCCATGATCGACGGCTGCATCTCCATGATGGCGATGCACTATCCCCTCTGGAAGACATCGGCCATGCCGGCGCGCGGCCACGGCCTGATCACCGGCAGCGCGCCCTTCTACCGCACCTACGAATGCAAGGACGGCCGCTTCGTTGCCGTGGGTGCCCTCGAGCGCGCCTTCTTCGTCAGCCTGTGGCAGGGGCTGGGCCTTGGCGAGCCGCCGGACCACATGGCCACCGGCAACTGGCCCGCGATCGAGGCCAGCCTGTCCGAGCGCTTCCAGTCGGCGCCGCGCGACCACTGGGCCGACAAGTTCTTCCAGTCGGACGCGTGCGTAACGCCGGTGCTCGCGCCCGACGAGGTGTGGCAGGAGCCGCAGGTGCGCACCCGTCTGGCCGCCAATGGCCAGACCAGCGTTCCGATCGTTCCCAAGTTCGAGCGCGCGTCCCAGCGTGTCAGCGCCGTGGACATGAGCGACCGAACAGACGAAGTACTCGCCGAGTTCGGCCTGGAGCGGCAACTCGTCGAGCGGGTGCACGCGGAAGCCGTCCAGACCGAAACGACGGGGCTGCAGTGGCCCCCGCAACTGCGATAGCTAGCAAGGAGACATGTGGCATGGCAAGTGACAAAGACCTGAGTTCGAGCTACGACGAGTTCCGCGGCATGATCACCCGGCTGACCCGCGAACGGGTTGTCCCGCACGCGGCGCGGGTGGACCGCGAAGGCCGCCCGCCGGTCGAGGCGGTGGCGGCTTTCCGCGAAGCCGGCCTGATGGGGCTGCCGTTCCCGGAAAAGCTCGGTGGCCAGGAGGGTGACCTCATGACGCAGGCGATCGCCGTCGAGGAAGTCTCGCGCGGCTGCGCCTCCTCGGGGCTCACGCTGATGACCGGCTGGGCGGCGCTCGACCCCTTGGCGCGCTTCGGCTCCGAGGCTCTGAAGCAGGAGATCCTGCCCTCCGTGGCTGCGGGCGAAAAGATCGCCGGCTGGTGCCTCACCGAGCCGCACGGCGGCTCCAACGTCGCCGGCATCCGCACCACGGCGCGGCTGGAGCGCGGCTACTGGGTCATCGACGGCACCAAGCGCTTCATCACCAATGCGGGTTGGGCCGACTGGTACCTGGTGCTGGCGCGCACCGGCGAAAAGCAGATGGGCATCTTCATGGTGCACAAGGAGGATCCGGGCATCCGCTTCGGCAAGCAGGAAGACAAGATGGGCCTGCGCGGCAGCCCAACGGCCGATGTGCTGTTCGAGGACTGCCGCATTCCCGAGGATCGCGTGGTGGGCGACGCCAGTGGCGGCTACGAGCGCATGATGGTGTCGCTGTCGATCTCTCGCCCGCTGATCGCCGCCCAGGCGCTGGGCATCGCGCAGGGTGCACTCGACGAGGCGGTCGCCTACACGCGCACGCGCGCGCCCTTCGGCGAACCGGTGTCGCGCTATCAGCTCACGCGGGCGATGGTGGCCGACATGGCCGTCAAGGTGGAGTCTTCGCGCGCCGTGCTCTATCGCGCCGTCGAACTCATCGAAACCGATCCCGCCAAGGCGCGCGTGTTCGCATCCATGGCCAAGCTCCTTTGCAGCGATACGGCCATGGAGGTGACGACCCAGGCCGTCCAGCTGCATGGAGGCTACGGCTACCTGAAGGACTATCCGGTCGAACGCATGATGCGCGACGCCAAGATCACGCAGATCTACGAAGGCACCAACCAGATCCAGCGCATGATCATTGCCAAGCACGTGTACCAGGACTGAGGAGCCGACATGGGGGTATTGAGCGGCTACCTGGTGGTGGAGCTGAGCGAGGTGTACCAGGCTCCCATCGCAGCCCAGACGCTGGGTGACCTGGGCGCTGACGTGGTGAAGGTGGAGCGAGTGGGCAGCGGGGAGATCCTGCGCCGGATGGATCCTGCCGCGCAGCAGCGCGGGCAAATGAGTTCCTACTTCGCCGCCGCCAACCGCAACAAGCTGTCCATCGCGCTGGACCTCAAGAGCGAGGCGGGAAAGTCCGAGCTGATGCAACTGCTGCGGCGGGCGGACGTGTTCGTCCACAACTATCGGCCTGGGGTGCTGGAGCGGCTGGGATTCGGCTACGAGCGGCTGCGCCAGGAGAACCCGCGACTGGTCTACGCCGGCGCAACCGGCTTCGGCGAAACCGGCCCGCTCGCCGCCCAGGGCGGCCAGGACATGGTGTTGCAGTCGATCACCGGGATGGCCATGGCCGCCGCCGCCGATGACGGCGTGCCCCGCTTCGCCAACGCTCCGTCCATCGATTTCGCCTCGGGCATGATCCTCGCGCAGGGCGCCCTCGCCGCGCTGCTGGCGCGTGAGAAGTCGGGGCTCGGGCAGCGGGTGAGCGTGTCGCTGCTCGATACCGCCATGGCTATCCAGAGTCTGGAAGCAGCCTCGCAGCTGATGTACGGATTCGAGACGCGCTGGCTGGGCCGCGGCCTGAACTTCGTGTTCCAGACCCAGGATGGCTGGCTGACCGTGCTCGGGTTCTTCCGCGAGAATCCGCTGGCCCTGATGTGCCGCGCCCTCGGCTTGCCCGATCAGAGCACGCGCCCGGGCTACGGCTCGGCGGCCGAACAGATGGCCCGCCGCGAGGAGATCTACGCGCTGCTGGCGCCGCTGGTGGCCGAGCTCACGCGCGCCGAGGCCTATGAGCGCTTCTGCGCCGCCGACGTCCTTTGCGCGCCGATGCTGACGCTGGCCGAGGCCGTCAACCATCCGCAGGTCCGCCACAACGGCATGGTGGTGCAGGTGCCGATTGCCGGCCAGCCGCCGGCGGAGGTGATCGGCAATCCCTTGCGCCTTTCCGAGACACCTCCAACCGTGCGACGCGGCCCGCCCCTGCTGGATGCGGACCGCGACGAAGTCCGACGCCGCTGGCTCCACGCCGGCAGCACCGAAGCGACATCCTCAACGTCCGAGGCCATCAAGTGAAGGAGACAGAGATGAGACGTGATTTCTTGAAGGTGGCGGCCGCGGCCGGCGCGCTCGCGCTGGGCAGCCTCGCCCTGCCGACCTCCGTGGCCGCCGCGGAGCCCCTGCGCGTGGGCCTGTTGCTGAGCCTCAGCGGCCCCGCCGCACCGTTCGGCATCCCGGAGCGCGACGCCGTCCAGGCAATCGTGAAGAAGCTCAATGCCGAGGGCGGCGTCGCCGGACGGCAGATCGAGCTGAGCGTGTACGACGATGCCACCAATCCCACCGAGTCGGCGCGCGGTGCAACGCAGTTGATCCAGAAGGACAAGGTGGTCGCCATCATCGGCTCCACGACCGGCAGCGGAACGCTCGCGGCAGCGCCGGTGGCAATGCGCTATCAGGTCCCCATCCTGGCGCCCAACGGCACGCTGTCGGTGACATCCAAGGACAACAAGTTCTACCCGTGGGTATTCCGCAGCCTGACGGGCGACCTCACGAACACGGACGTGCTGGTGAAACGTGCCGTCGATGCCGGCGCCAAGCGCATCGGCATCTTCTACCAGGAAGACGCCTATGGCAAGAACACGGCCGACTACATGCAGGAAGTCGCCAAGCGCTATGGCGTCGAGATCGCCGGGGTGGCGGCGGCGCCCCTGAACTCCACGGACCTGAGCCCGCAAGCCACCCGCATCCGCAACGCCAATCCGGACGCGGTGCTGGTCCAGGCATCCGCGCCCGCGCTCGGCGCCGCCTTCGTGCGGGCATCCAAGCAGATCGACCTGAAGGCGCAGCTGTGGGCACCGGTCGGGCTGGGCCAGCGCGCGTTCATCGAAGCCTCGGGACCGGCCGGACACGGAGTGAAGCTGGTCGTGCTGGCGAACTGGGATGATCCCATTCCGCAGCTGGTTCCGCTGGGCGAGCTGATGAAATCCGCGGGCAAGACGCCGCAAGGCTTCGGCGAACTCATTGGCGCGAATGCCATTCTCGCCATCGTGCAGGCCGCCAAGAAGGTCAGGGGCGAGATCACCGGCAAGGCTCTGCGCGACAGCCTGGAGACCATGTGCGGCCTGGAGTCGTACACCGCCGGCAAGGCCTGCTACTCTGCGGACAACCACGACGGCTGGTCGGCGGACTTCCTGACTACGGTTCAGATTCGCGACGGCAAGTTCATGACGCTCAAATGAACGCGACGCTCTGGGGTTCCCTGCTGGCCAAGGGTGCCATGACGGTGCCCCAGGTCCTTTCGGAGCAGGCCCGCATCCGGCCGGACGCGCTTGCCCTGCAACTGGTCGACGAGGCGCCGCTCACCTACCGCGAGCTGTACCACGAGGGCTGCGCGCTGGCGGCCGGACTGCGCGACGCCGGCGTGCGCCGCGGGGACGCGGTGGTGATCTTCGGCCCGAACAGCCGCGAGGTCGTGCTGTCGTGGATCGCCATCAACCTGCTTGGCGCGGTGGAGGTCTGCATCAACACCGCCTACCGAGGCTCGCCCCTGGTGCACGCGCTCAACACCTGCCGTGCCCGCCACATCGTCGCGTCGGCCGAGCAGCTGCAGTTGGTCCAGCAGGTGAGCGATCAGCTGCCCTGCCTGGAGCAGGCCTTCGTGTTCGAGGGCGAGGCGCGCGCTGCAGGCGCGCTGCGAATCACTTCGCTGGACGCACTGCGGCTGCCCGAGGCCGCGGGCGAGATCGCCGCGGAAGTGGCGCGCGGCAAGGTGGCGCCGTCGGATATCGCGTCGATCATCTTCACCTCCGGCACGACCGGGCCGGCCAAGGGCGTCCTGATGCCGCACGCGCAGGTGTGCCTGCTCGCGGCCATGACGGTGCGCGGCCTGCGCCTGGCCGACAGCGACGTGTTCTACTGTTTCCACCCCATGTTCCACATGGCCGGCAAGTTCATGGCCATCCTCGGCAGCCTGATGGCGGGCGCGCACGCGGTCCTGGATCGTGCATTTCAGCCGCAGCACTGGCTGCCGCGCATCCGTGCATATGGCGCCACTGCCGGCCTCGCGCACGGGCCGATGGCGGAGATGATTCACGCGCAGCCGGCGCGCCCCGACGACGCGGACAATCCGATGCGGCGCATGATCGTGGCGCCGTTCCCAACGCGCATCGCGCGCGACTTCGAGCAGCGTTTCGGCCTGCGCGGCGTCGAGGTCTGGGGGATGACGGAGGTGGGCGTATCCGTGTGGTGTTCGCTGGACGAGCCCCTGCGTGTGGGCAGCTGCGGCCGCAACGACGACGAGTTGTTCGAGGTGGGAATCGCGGATCCGTTCACCGATGCGCTGCTCGGCCCGAACGAGGTCGGGGAACTGGTCGTGCGGCCGCGCTTGCCTTGGCTGCTGATGCAGGGCTACATGGGCATGCCCGAGGAGACGCTGGCGGCCTGGCGCAACCTCTGGTTCCATAGCGGCGACTCCGCCTATCGCGACCCAGAAGGCAATTTCTACTTCGTCGACCGCATGAAGGACCGCATTCGCCGGCGGGCGGAGAACATTTCCTCCTACGAGATCGAGTCGGCCGCCCTGACCCACGAGGCCGTGGCGGAAGCGGCGGCGGTCGGCGTTCCGTCCGAGTTCCAGGATGATGACGACATCAAGTTGTGCGTGGTCACGCGCCCCGGGATGCAACTGCAGCCGGCGCAGCTGCTGCGTGTGCTGGCGGGCCACTTGCCGCACTACATGCTGCCGCGGTACATAGAAGAGTTGCCTGCGCTGCCGCGCACGCCGACCAACAAGGTCCGCAAGGCGGAACTGCGGGCCAGGGGTGTGGATGGCGAGGTGTGGGACCGCAAGGCGGCCGGAATCGAGGTCAGGGAGTTGTATGCGAAATAGCCTGGACGCGGGCGAGGGGGTGCTGGTCGGCAACGTGCGGATCAGCCCGAACAAGAAGCAGCTGTCGCGGGAGCGCAGCCTGGAGACCATCCTGCGCACCGCGTTGAAGGAAATGGTCAAGCGCGGTTACCGCAACACCACGATCGACCAGATCGCCGACGCGTCCGGCTACACCAAAGGGGCCGTCTACCACTACTTCGTCAGCAAGGAGGAGCTCCTCATGTGCGTGCTGGATATGGTGGAGCAGGACGTGATCACCGACGACGCCCCCGATCGCAGCGAAGGCACGCCGGCCCGGGATCAGCTGGTGGGTTTCCTGCACTCGCAAGCCGCGCGGGCGCTGGAGCGCGCCGACAGCTTTCTGTTCCTGGTCACGCTGGCAGGCGACCTCTCCAACCTGGGCGAGGCGGTGGGCAACAAGGTGGACGCCATCTTCAACCGGCTGGGGCGCTCCCTCGAGCACATCGTGCTGGCCGGCCAGGAGTCCGGCGAGTTCGCCCGCGAAGTGTCCGCCGTCGACGTGACGCGCCTCTACGTCTCAAGCTTCAGCGGCAACGTGCTGCTCTGGCACCGAAGCGGCCGTCGCGACGAGATCGGGCGCAGCCAGGTCCGGGCACTGCGGATTGCGTTCCTCAGCATGCTGGACCGGGCCGCGCCGCCGTCGCATCCGCCACGCTGACCGCCCGGCGTCTCTCGCCCGTCACGCGCATTGGCATTCGTGCGTCCGCATTGCGGGCGCGCAGGTGAACCTGTCCTGGAAGGGGACCATTCATGAACTCACCGATGGACCGAGGCCTGCGGCCGGCTTCGCTCGAAGACAAGTACGAGGTCGAACGAGGCCACGTCTACGTCACGGGAACGCAGGCGCTGGTGCTGCTGCCCATGCTGCAGCGCCGCCGCGATCTTGCGGCCGGCCGCAATACGGCCGGCTATATCTCCGGTTACCGGGGTTCGCCGCTGGGTACCTACGACCTTGCGCTCGGCAAGGCGCAGCAACACCTGGAGCGCCACCACGTCAAGTTTGTGCCGGGGCTCAACGAGGACCTGGCGGCCACCGCCGTCTGGGGCACCCAGCAGGCGAACGCCTTTCCCGGGGCCAAGTACGACGGCGTGTTCGCGATCTGGTACGGCAAAGGGCCGGGCGTCGACCGGGCGGGCGACGCGCTGCGGCACGCCAACCAGGCAGGCACCAGCCGCTGGGGCGGCGTTCTGGCGCTGGCGGGCGATGATCACGGCGCCAAGTCGTCGACGGTGGCGGCCCAGACCGACTTCCTGTTCCAGGCCGTGTCGATCCCGGTGCTCGCTCCTGCCACGGTGCAGGACTACATCGACTACGGGCTGCACGGCCTGGCGCTGTCGCGCTTCAGCGGCCTGTGGGTCGCGCTGAAGGCAGTCACCGACACGGTCGAGACGGCAGGCGTGGTGGATGTCTCGCCGGAGCGCCTGGCCTTCCGCGAGCCGGAGGGCATCTGCTTGCCCGAAGGCGGCCTCCATCTCCGCTGGCCCGAGGAGCCGTTCCTGAAGCTGGAGGAGCGCCTGACGCACTACAAGATCCCCGCGGCCCTGGCCTGGGCCCGCGCCAACCGGCTGGACCGCAACGTGCTGGGCGTGGCCGACGGGACGCCGGCGCGGCTGGGGATCGTCAGCTCGGGCAAGGCGTGGCTCGATCTGATGCAGGCCCTCGCCGACCTGGGCATCGACGATGCAGTGGCAAAGGAAGTCGGCTTGCGCGTGTACAAGGTGGCAATGCCCTGGCCGCTGGAACCGGTCGGGATACGCGAGTTTTGCGCCGGCTGCGAAGAGGTGCTGGTGGTCGAGGAAAAGCGCTCGCTGATCGAGGCGCAGCTGAAGGACATCCTCTTCGCCCAAATGCAGCGGCCGCTGGTCACGGGCAAGACGGACGGTGCCGGCGCGCCGCTGCTGCCGGAATGGGGGGAGCTGTCGCCGGGCCTGGTGGCAGGGGTGCTGGCATCACGTCTGCGCCTGCATGCCACCCGTGACGGGCAGCCGCAAGGCGGCGCATTGCTCCAGCGCGTGCTCGCGCGCTGCGATGCCCACCTGGCGGTGCTCTCCGCCAAGGAGCGCGTCGCACCGGCGGCGGCGCCGGCAGTCGAGCGCATCCCCTACTTCTGTTCGGGCTGTCCGCACAACACGTCGACGCGAGTGCCGGAAGGCTCCCGGGCCGTCGCCGGCATCGGCTGCTCGTACATGGCCATGTGGATGGATCGCGGCACGGCGACCTTCACCCACATGGGCGGGGAAGGCGCGACCTGGGTCGGCCAGGCGCCGTTCACCGAAACGGGGCACGTGTTCCAGAACATCGGCGACGGCACCTACTTCCACTCGGGCTCGCTGGCCATCCGGCATGCGGTCGCGACGAAGACGCGCATCACGTACAAGATCCTCTTCAACGATGCCGTGGCGATGACCGGCGGCCAGGAGCATGACGGCCAGCTCACCCCGGCCGCGATCGCCCGCCAGGTTTCCAGCGAGGGCGTGCGCAGGATCGCGGTCGTGACCGACGACGTGGAGAAGTATCCGGCCGGCTATTTCGAACGCGATGTCACCGTGCACCACCGCGGCGATCTCGACCAGGTGCAGCGCGAGCTGCGCGAATACCCCGATGTCTCGGTGCTGATCTACGACCAGACCTGCGCGGCGGAAAAGCGCCGGCGCCGAAAGCGCCACGCCATGCCCGCGATCCAGAAGCGGGTGTTCATCAACGAGGCAGTGTGCGAGAACTGCGGCGACTGCACATCGAAGTCCAATTGCGTGTCGGTGCAACCGGTGGAGACGGCGCTGGGGCGCAAACGCACCATCAACCAGTCTTCGTGCAACAGCGACCACTCCTGCGTCGACGGCTTCTGCCCGAGCTTCGTGACGGTGCAGGGCGGCAGCCTGCGAGCGCCGTCGGCGACAGCGCCGGGTGCTTCGGCCGCCGCCGGCCCCGCGTCCGCTCGGTTGCCGAAAGCGGCCCTGCCGGATCCCGAGCTTCCGCGGCTGGACGGCGCGTATTCGCTGCTGGTCACCGGCATCGGCGGCACCGGCGTGATCACCATCGGGCACGTGCTCGGGATGGCCGCCCACCTGGAAGGCAAGGCGGTCACGGTGCTGGACATGACGGGGCTGGCGCAGAAGAACGGCGCCGTCATGAGCTTCCTCCGGTTCGGCCCGGCCGGGCAGCCTCTTTTCTCGCCGCGGATCGGGCTGGCGTCGGCCGACGCCGTCATCGGCTGCGACCTGATCGTCACCGCGGGTCGGGAGGCGTTGGGGCGAATGGCCCCCGGTCGCACCCGGGCCGTGGTCAACACTGCCCTCACCCCCACGTCCGACTTCACGCGCAACGCCGACTGGACGGCCCCGGCGCAGCGCATGGAAGACGACGTCGCCGCGGCCGTGGGCCGCGAATCGGCGGTCTTCGTCGATGCGAGCCGGCTCGCCACCAGCTTGCTGGGCGACGCGATCGCGACCAATATGTTCATGCTCGGTTTCGCCTGGCAGCGCGGCCTGGTGCCGGTTTCCGCGGGTGCGATCGATCGGGCCCTCGAGTTGAACGGCGTGGCCGTGGACGCCAACCGGGCTGCGTTTGCCTGGGGCCGCATGGCAGCGGTCGATCCGGTGCAGGTGGAGCAGGCCGCACTGCCGGCCGTGCCGCTGAAGTTCGTGCGCCGGCCGGCGCCGCTGCCGCCGGGCGAGCTGATCGCGCAGCGGCGCGAGTTCCTCACCGCCTACCAGGACGCGGCCTACGGCAGGCGGTACGCCGACTTCGTGGCCCGGGTCTGGGCGGCGGAGCGCCGGGTCGCCGGTGAGTCCGCGTCGAAGCTGGCCGAGGCGGTGGCCATCCACCTGGCCAAGCTGATGGCCTACAAGGACGAGTACGAAGTCGCGCGCCTGCACGTGCACAGCGGCTTCCTCGAACAGCTGCAGGCGCAGCTGGATGGGGATTATCGGGTGCGCTTCCATCTGGCGCCGCCGCTGTGGGCCCGCCGCGACTCGAACGGGCTGCCGCGCAAGAGCGAGTACGGTCCGTGGGTGATCGGCGTCTTCCGGCTCCTGAGCAAACTGCGCCGCCTGCGCGGCTCTCCGCTGGACATCTTCGGATATACCCGGGAGCGCCGGGCCGAACGCGCGCTGATCCAGGACTACTGCGCCGGCATCGAGGCGCTGCTGCCGCGCCTGCACAAGGGCAACCTGGCGGTGGCGGTGGAGATCGCGAAGGTGCCGGACAGGATTCGCGGCTTCGGCCACGTGCGGGCGGCCTCCCTGAGCGTTGCAGACGAATTGCGGCAGCGGCTGCTGCGCGATTTCGATGCGAGGACCGGCGCGGCCGCCGCGAGTGCGGACGAAGTGCAGCAGCCGCAGCCCGCGTGAGCGGCATCACCCGGAAAGGAAAACGGATGGGGTATCCCGACAAGTCGAGCGACTCTTCGGCGCGCGTGCTGCACTGGCGCACAGGCGCCGTGGCTCACCTGCGCTTCAACCGGCCGGAGGCGCTCAATGCGATCGACGTTGCCATGGCCCAGGCCTTCCTGCGCGCCTGCACCGAGATCGCCGCCGACCCTTCCGTGCGGGCCGTGCGGATTTCCGGCGAGGGCCGCGCGTTCATGGCGGGCGGCGACGTGGCCGCCATGCATGCGGACCCGGTCGGCACGCCGCCGGAACTGATCGCCGGCGTGCATGGTGGCCTGCGATTGCTGGCCGGCATGGACGCTCCCGTCGTGGCGGAGGTGCAGGGTGCCGTGGCCGGTGGCGGGCTGGGCCTGGCGCTCTCATGTGACCTCGTCGTGGCGGCCGAGGGCACGCGCTTTGCCGTGGCCTACCCGTTGATCGGTGCGAGTTGCGACTGCTCCACCTCGTGGGCGCTGCCGCGCCTGGTCGGCCTGCGCAAGGCGCTGGAGCTCGCGCTGCTAGGCGAGACCGTGGACGCCGCGACGGCGCTGCAACTCGGGCTGGTGAACCGGGTGGTGCCGCCAGAGCGCCTGGCCGCCGAAGTGGACGGCCTCGTAGAACGCCTGGCGGCCGGTCCCACGCTGGCGCTGGGGCGGCTGAAGAAGCTGCTGCGCAGCTCGCTGGAGCGGGACTTCGATGCCCAGCTCGACGCCGAGGCCTCCGGCTTCCTGGCCTGCGCGGGCAGCAACGATTTTCGAGCGGGTGTGGCGGCGTTCCTCGCCAGAAGCAAGGCGCAGTTCACGGGCACGTGAGGTTGGCGGTCGCCTGCCTGTCTTCGGCTGGAATAGCCTGAGGGCGGGCGCCACTCCCGGCGCCAGGGGCGGCGCCGCGACTTGGAGCACACCCGCGCCCACATCCTGCTGGCGGAAAAGCGCATTCGCCACGAGACGGCTCACGTCGACCTGCGCAGCGGCGAGCAGTTGGTCGAGGCCTATCGTCGCGTCAGCCCGCGATGCGCGGTCCCGGCCTTGCTTACGAAGGCGTGGTGCTGATGGACAACGCTGCGACCGCGGTCCATCTGGAGGCGCTGCAGCCGGATCCGGTGATGCTTGGCATCACTGCCCGGTGGTCGTGGACTTTGCGCGGGTGGTAAAGATCAGGCCGGGACGCAGGATCCGAACCTGCTGCGCTGGCGCGCAGGCCTCGCGCAGCGGCCGTCGATGGCGCTGTAGCGCCATCCTGCCAAGGCGCCCCAAGATCCGCCGGGGCACTCACACGTGTTGCAGGGGTGTTGGCGTCCAGCGCGTCGAGCTACCCGCGCACCGCCCGCGAAGCCCCATCGCCTTGGCCGACTCAGCGGCGAGCACTCGCTGCCGCAGCGCTCCCCGCGTTGCGCCCCATCACGGCGCCGGCTGTGAGTCCGGTGCCGCTAGGGTAGTTGAAGTAGAAGAAACCCCCCACCAGCTCGCCCGCGGCATAGAGGCCCGGGATCGCGTGCAGGTCGGTGTCCTTCACCTGCCCGGTCTCCGGCTCCACGCGCAAGCCGCCGAAGGTGAACGTGATGCCGCATCCCACCTGGTAAGCCTCGAACGGGCCCTCGTCGATGGCGTTCGCCCAGTTCGATTTCGGCACCTCAAGTCCCACGGTGCCACGTCCGTCCTTCACAAGGGGGTTGAACGGAACGTCGGTCTTGATCGACGCATTGAACTTGTGGACTTCGTCCAGGAAGGCCGCCGCATCCACGCCTTCGAGCTTGCCCGCGAGTTCCGCTAGCGTATTCGCCGTCACCTTGGTCGCCTGCTTGATGCGGTATTCATCGCGCAGCAGCGCGATGGCCTTGCCGTCGAACACCTGCCACGCGAACTGGTCGGGCTGCGACAGGATCACGCGGCCGTACTTCGCATAGGTGTAGTTGCGGATGTCCGCGCCTTCATCGACGAAGCGGCGGCCGTTGGCGTTGACCATGATGCCGAGCGGGTACGAGTGCTTCTGGAAACTGTCGCCCACGGCCAGGTCACCGAATTCCGGCGCGTTGTTGTCCCAACCCACCGCATGGCAGCCCGACCAGTGGCCGCATGGCGACGCGCCGATCTCCAGCGCCATGCGAATGCCGTCGCCCGTGTTGAAGCGGCTGCCACGAACCTTGGCCAGTTCCCAGCCCGGGCCGAGGTAGCGCGTGCGCCATTCGGTGTTCGCCTCGAAGCCGCCCGAGGCCAGCACCACCGCGCCCGCATGCAGCTCGTGCACGCCTGTCTTGTCCTTGATGCGCACGCCGTACACCGACTTCCCGTCATACAGGAGGGAAGTCGCGCGCGTGTCGTAGCGGATCTCGATGCCGCGCCTGCGCGCCGCCGCGGTCTCCTGGTCCACTAGGCCTGGGCCGCCGCCCCACGATTCCACCGTCACGCCGCCCCAGAACACGAGCTTGCCGTCCTTCTTGAAGGTCTGGCGGCCGTAGATCGGGATGAAGCGCACACCCTTGTCATGGAGCCACACCATCGCGTCGTAAGAACGGTTCACGAGCTGGTCGCACAGGCCCGGGTCGGTGCGGAAGCGCGTCACCCGGAACATGTCGTCGTAGAACTGGTCGGTGGTGTAACGGCCGAAATCGGTGGTCTCCAGCTCCTGCTTCGTCAGGTCCGGCATCAGGCGCAGCAAGTCGTCCACGCCGTTGTACGGAAAGCGCATGCCGCCTGCCGTGAAGCGGCTGTTGCCGCCGTTTTCCTCCTGCGGGGCGCGCTCGAGCATCACGACGCGCGCGCCCTGTTCCTCGGCAGCCAGCGCGGCGCAGAAGGCGGCGTTACCGGCGCCGACCACGATCACATCGATTCTTTCGGTCATGTCTGTCTCTATCGGGTGGAAAGCGAATGGGCGAGCGCGGGCAGGCGCCGGATGGCGCCGGCGATGGTCTCGGCAGTTTCGCGCAGCACGCCCAGGCGGTGGCTGCGCGACGCGTCGTCCGCGTGCGCCTGGAAGAAAGTCGAAGAGTTGAGCGCAGCCACCACTTCACCGTTCACGCGCACGGGCACCGCGAGGGACGAGAGCCCGTCCTCGAGCTCGTCGTTCACGCGGGCATACCCGTCGCTGCGCGCCGCAGCGACGATGCGCTTGAGCTCGGCGATCTCCGTCACCGTGTAGCGCGTGAACGGACGCCGCGGGACGCTCTCCAGGGCGGCATCTAGGCGCTCCGGCGGCAATTGCGCGAGCAGTACGCGGCCCATCGAGGTGGCGTAGGCAGGAAACCGGGTGCCCAGGCCTACCGTCATGCGAATCAACCGCTTCGACGAATAGCTCGCCAGGTGCATGATGAAGCCGCCATCGAGCACGGCCAGCGTGCTGCTGTCGCCGCAGCGCGACACGAGGTCGCGCAGGTACGGCACGATGGCTTCGTCCACGCGCGCGGCCGAGAGATAGGCAGCGCCGATCGACACCACCTTCGGCAGCAGGAAGTAGCGTTTGTCCTGAGAGCCGACGTAACCCAGGCACGCGAGCGTGAACAGGCAGCGCCGCGCGGTGCCGGGGCTCAGGCCGGTGGCGCGCGCCACTTCCGACAGCGTCATCTGCGCCCGGTCGCGGTCGAACGCGTGCAGCACCTCCAGCCCGCGCGCGAGCGCCGTCACGAACTCCCGGTGCTCGCACGTGGGGCCCGGGACGCCGGCCGCCTCAGGCAGAGCGTTCACGGATCATCTGCAGCACCGGCATGAGGTAGCTGCGGAACTGCGCCGGGTTCTCGCTCATGGGGAAGTGGCCCACTTCCTTCATCACCTGCACGTAGGCGCCGGGAATCTTGGCGGCCGTGCGCAGCGTGTCCTCGGGCGTGGCGGAGTAGTCGTATTCGCCCGTCAGCAGGTACAGCGGGCAGGCCGCGTTGTCGATCTGCGCGGCCTGTTCGCGGAAGTCGCCTTCAGAGCCGTAGAAGTACAGGTCGCCCTTGAACACGCCGGGGCCGCCCTGCTTGTACATCCACAGCGTTTCCTGCACTGCCCACGCGGGCGATTGCGGCGCCATCATGCCAGACACCACGGCCGCGGCCACTTCGCCGCCGTGCACGTCGGGACGGTTCATCCAGCTGGAGTCGTACCACGGAACGTGGTGGTCGGAGCACTGCACTCCGATCAGGCTGCGGAACTCGCGGCCGTGGAAGCGCGCAAGGTCCAGTACGATGCGCCCGCCGATGGAGCAGCCCATGAACACGGGCCGGTCGAGCGCGAGGCCCGCGCAGAAGCCTCGGATCGCGTCCATGAAAGCGCGCGTGGTGAGCTGGTAGTTGTCCTTCTCGAAGCCGCGCGGGGGGAACGACTTGCCGTGCCACGGCATGTCGAACGCGATCACGCGGAAGTGGCGGGTGACCTCTTCGTCGTTGAGCAGGTGGCGCCACTGGCGCGCATCCGCGCCGGCGGTGTGCACACACACGAGCGGGATGCCCTCGCCGGCCTCCTCGAAGTAGATGCGGTTCTCGCGCCCGTCCAGCTGGAGTTTCAGGTAGCGCCCGACGATGGGCTCGATGACAGCGGTCATGTTCGTGGTCCTCTGGATGTTGCGGGCCGCATCAGGCGCGGGTGCGGCGGGGGGACGCGATCACGTCCTTGAAGTACTGCAGGTTGCACATGAAGGGGTGCAGGTCGCCGTCGATCGTGGCGTAGCCCTTCTTCACCATCGCGAACAGGTCGTGCCACCACGGCTCGGGATGCCGCTGCCAGAACTTGTCCCAGTGGGCCGCGGAGGTGCGGACCACGAATGCGCTGGAATGCATCTTCAGGGGTCCGGCGTGCACCTTCGTCACGCGGCCTTGCGCGATGGTGACGAAGCAGGGAAAGCTGTCGACCACGAGCTGGAATTCGAGATCAACGAATTGGCCGCGGCGCACCAGCGGCTCATTGTTGTTGACGAGATCGGGCAAGCGCAGGATGTTTTCCACCTGTGCGCGCTCGGCGGATCCGAGCGACGCCATCGCGGGGAGGGGGGCGTGCATTGTTGTCTCCAGGAAAGGGTGAGGCGCCTCAGTCGGCATGGGCCTCGAACTCGGGGCGGCGGTCCAACTCCTGCGGCAGCCGGAGGACGCGGGCCACGCAACTGATCGCGGTCATCGCAGCGCCGATCGCCAGCGCGAACTTCGCGGGATAAAGCGGAAAGCGCACCAGGCCGGCGGAGTATTCGTTGATGTTGAAGCTGTCCACCGCGAAGATCCAGCCTTGCCATGCGAGCAGCGCGAAGAAGACGAATCCGAGCAGCTCCGCCGCCGCGAACTGCACGGCGCGCGCCTTGCGGCTGAAACGAGAGGTGAGGATGTCCACCGCGATGTTGCCGTTGCTGGTCTGCAGGAAACCGAGCGACAGGAACACGACCAGCACCATGAGCGTCTGCGTCGATTCGTACACGCCCGCGATCGGCTGGCCAAGGAGCGCGGTGCTCATCACATCGGCTGCGCCGAGAACCGTGATGGCGAGGATGGCCACGCCCGCGACGCTGATGCACACCGAATTGAGATACCTGAGCGCGTTCACTTGGCCTCCATCAGGCGGGGCAGATAGAGCGCGAGGTCGGGCACCGCGATCAGCAGCGCGAGCATCGCGATGTTCAGCACCACGAAGGGCCAGATGCCACGCACGATGTCTTCCATGCTGACCACGCCGTCCGACGCACTCACCGTGGCGTAGAGGTTCAGGCCCACTGGCGGCGTGATCGCGCCGATCTCCAGGAACTGCACGCACAGGATGCCGAACCAGATCGGGTCGAGCCCCGCGCCCTTGACGATCGGGAACACGAACGGCAGCGTGACCACCAGCATCGAGATGGCATCCGTGAGGCAGCCGAGGACGATGTACATTGCGCACAGCGCCGCCAGCAGCGTGAGCTTCGACATGCCGCTGGAAGTGATCCACTCCACGATCGAGGTCACGGCGCCGCTCATCACGAGCATGCGCGAATAGAGCAGCCCGCCGATGATGATGATGAACAGCATCGCGGTGGTGATGGCGGCGTTGCGCACCGAATCGCGCACCACCGGCCAGGTCAGCCGGCCGCGCAGCGCGAGGATGACGATCGCGCCGGCCGCGCCAATGGCGCCGGACGCCGAGGGCGAGAACAGGCCGAGATAGATGCCGCCCATCACGATCAGGAACAGCAGCGAGATGGCCCAGATGCCGCGCAGCGAGATGATGCGCTCGGCCCAGCCCGAGCGCGTGCTGCGGCTCGGCGCGAGCGCGGGGCGCATGCGCACCATGCCGACGATCAGGATGCCGTACAGCAGCGCGCAGACGATGCCCGGGATCACGCCTGCGACCATCAGCTTGCCGATGGACTGCTCGGTGACGATGCCGTACACCACCATCGCGACGCTCGGCGGGATCATCGCCGCGAGCGTGCCCACCGAGGCGATGCACGCTGCGGACACCTGCCGCGAGTAGCCGAGCTTCAGCATCTCGGGCAGGGCAAGCTTGGTGAACACGGTGGCGTTTACGAGCGTGGAGCCCGACGCCGCGCCGAACACGGTGGAGCCCGCCACGGTGGAAAGATAGAGTCCGCCGCGCAGGTGGCCGAGCCACTTGTCCGCGGCGGTGTACAGCTCGCGCGCCATGCCCCCGTGCATCGCGAGGTTCCCCATGAGGACGAACGTCGGAATCACTGCGAACGAATAGTCGTTCGCCAGGCTGTACGGAAGGTTCTGCAACTGCGCGAGCGCCATCTGCGGCCCGCCGATGGCGACCAGGCCCGCCAGCCCTGCGGTCGCCAGCGACAGACCGACCGGAAAGCCTGTCAGCAGCAGGGCCAGCATGCCCAGCGTGGCCAGCAGCGCAATGAGCGTCGAGTCCATCGCGCGGCGACTTACTTCAGCTCACGCCACTTCGTGGCGATTGCCTTGGCTTCCGCACCCTTGCCGTTCTTCTCCATCGCGGTCGTCCACTCCGCGAGGAAGTCGGGCACCGTGGCTTCGAACTTCGCCTGGTCCGGGAATGGAATGATCTCCACGCCGGCCTTCTTGAGGGTATCGACTGCGGCCGCTTCCAGCTCGTGGGCCTTGGCGAGGTCGACGGCCTTCGCTTCGTCCGCCACCTTCGTCAGCAGGTCGCGCACGTTCTGCGGCAGCTTTTCCCATTTCCCCTCGTTGTACCACTGCGGGTTGGAGATCAACGCGCCCAGGTTGATGGTGGAGCCGTACTTCGCCACTTCCTGCAGCTTGAACGCCACCATCAGGTCCCAGGGCAGCGCCATGCAATCCACGTTGCCGCGCTGCAGGCTTTCATAGAACTCGCCCACGAGCACGTTGACGGGCACCGCGCCCACGGCATTCAGCATCTTGGGCATGTACTCGCCCTGCGAACGGATCTTCTTTCCCTTCAGGTCGGCGAGCGTCTTCACGGGGCTCGTGCACAGAAGGTGGTATTGCCCCAGCGTGTGGAACAGCAGAGGGTGCACGTTGTTCTTGCGCGCTTCCTCCTTCAGCGCGGGCACCGAATTCCACAGGCCATACATGATCTTCTGCGCCTTTTCCGGCGAGGGCAGCGCCATCGGCAGCGCGCTCGGCGCGGCCAGCAGCGGCAGCTGCGCGGGAAAGTAGCTGGCCGGCACGGCCGCCGCGTCCACCGCGCCGCGGCTCACCAGGCCGAGCAGCTCGGCGGGCTTGCCCATGGCGCCGGCCCAGAAGTACTTGATGGTCACCTGGTTGTTGCTGCGCTTGGCCACTTCGTTGGCGAACCACTGGTCCACCTGCGCGTGGCCGGTGGTCGACGGCGCGAAGTGCGCGAAGCGCAGTTCGGTCTTCGGGTACTGCTGCGCGTGCGCCGTGGGGCCGAGCAGAGCGAGCGCGGCACCGGCGGCCGTGGCCAACCAGCGGATTCGAATTGCGGATGTCATGGTTGTCTCCAGGAGTGAATGGGGTGGGTCAGGCCTTCTGCGGACCCGTATGGAACAGATGCGAAACGAACTTCGTCGTGAGGTAGCCGTCGATGCCCTCGCTGCCACCTTCGCGGCCCATCCCGCTCTCCCGCACGCCGCCGAACGGGCTTTCGGGCAGCCCGGCGCCGACGTGGTTGATCGAGAGGTGGCCCACCTGCAGGCCGTCGGCGAGACGGCCGGCGTTGGAGGCGGAGGCGGTGAAGGCGTAGGCGGCCAAGCCCAGCGAAAGTGAATTGGCGATGGCGAGCGCATCCTCCAGTTCACGGAAGGGAACCACGGGCGCGATGGGTCCGAACGGCTCCGTCATCATCACGTCCGCGTCGCGCGGCACGTCCACGAGCACCGTGGGTTCGAAAAAGAACCCCGGCCGCTCGATGCGGTGCCCGCCGGCAGCGGCGTGCGCGCCGCGCTGCAGCGCGTCGGCCACCAGCGACTGCATCGCGTCCACGCGTCGCTGGTTCAGCACGGGGCCCATCTGCACACCGGGCTGCATGCCGTCACCGACCTTGAGCGCAGTGGCATGGCGCGCGAGTGCGTCGGCGAACTTGTTGTACACGCGCTCGTGCACGATGCAGCGCGTGGGCGAGATGCACACCTGCCCCGCGTTGCGGAACTTGCCAGCGGCGGTGATCCGCGCGGCTTCTTCCGCGTCGGCGTCGTCACAGACGATCACCGGCGCGTGGCCGCCGAGTTCCATCAGCGCGGGCTTCATGCGTGCCGCGGCCAACTTCGTGAGGTGGATCCCCACCGGCACGGACCCAGTGAAGGTGATCGCGCGGATCACGGGCGAGTCGATCAGGAATTCGGAAATCTCCGAGGGGTTGCCGAAGACGAGGTTGACGACGCCTTCAGGCACGCCGGCATCGAGGAAGCAGCGCACGAACGCATACGCGCCGCCGGGTGTTTCCTCCGCGGCTTTCAGCACGATCGAGCAGCCGGCCGCGAGCGCGGCGCCCACCTTGCGCGCGGGCGAGCTCGTGGGCGAGTTCCACGGCGTGAAGCCCGCGACGGGACCGATCGGCTCGCGCAGCACCATCTGCCGCATGTGCATGGGGCCAGGAATGATGCGGCCATAGGTCCTGCGGCCTTCGTGGGCATTCCACTCCACGAGGTCCGCCGCGCGCTGCACTTCGTTGCGCGCTTCGGGTAGCGGCTTGCCCTGTTCGAGCGTGATGGTGCAGGCGATCTCCTCGCCGCGCTTGCGCATGAGATCGGCAGCGTCGCTCATGATGCGCTCGCGCCTCTCGGGCGTCACGCGCTTCCATGTCTCGAACCCCTTCGCCGCCGCGGCCACCGCGTTCGCAAGGTCCTCGCGCGATGCGTGCGGCACGCGTGCAATGGGCTCGCCGGTCGCAGGGTTGACGACAGTGCGCGACTGCGCCCCTTCTTCCTTGATGTCCGGGCCGATGACAAGCCGCGGGGCCAGATACGCTTTGGGCATGGGGACTCCATCGAGGACGCTTCCGCAGTGCGGAAAGCTTTCTGCATGGCGGAGCGTCGAACGGATGCGCAGCGTAAGAGGGCGGGTGCGGCCGCGGCAAATGACGAATTTCTTTCAGGGTCATCGACGGTATCGATGCGTGCGGGAGAACCCTAGGTCGATTAGCATCGCGCTCCGTTCACAAGGAGTCATCCCATGAAGATCGGCGGATCGACGCAGCCGCGCAGCGCCATCAGCACATCGAACGAAGACCGCATCGTCGTGCGCGGGCAGGACCTCTGCCGTGACCTGATCGGGCGTCTGAGCTTCACCGACCACTTCCACCTGCTGCTGACGGGCCGCGAACCAGACGCCGCCGCGCGGGCAGTGCTCGATGCGACTCTCGTGGCGATCGCGGAGCACGGCTTTGTGCCAAGCGTGCAGGCAGCGCGCATGACTTTCGCGGCCGCACCCGAGTCGCTGCAGGGCGCTGTGGCGGCGGGCCTGCTGGGGTGCGGCCCGGTGATCCTCGGTGCGTCGGAGCAGGCGGGGCGCTTGTTCGCCGCCATCGCCGAAGGCGTGGACGCAGGCGCTGCGCTGGATCGCGCCGCACTGGACGCGGTGCGTGACCTGCGCGCGCAGAACGCAGCCATCCCCGGCTATGGGCATCCTCAGCACAAGGCGGCAGACCCGCGCGTGGCGCGGCTGTTCGAAGTGGCCGAAGCCGCCGGCGCGGACATGCGCTACGTGCGCATCGCTCAAGCCGTGGAGCGTGCGGTGTCGCAGGTGACGGGCAAGGCGTTGCGCCTGAACGTGTCGGCGGCGATCCCTGCGGTGCTGCTCGGTGTGAACTATCCGCTGGCGGCGCTGCGTGGCGTGCCGATTCTTGCGCGCGCGGCGGGGCTTATCGCGCATCTCGCGGAGGAGATGGAAAGCCCGTCGGGGTTCGCGCTGTCCTATCAGGCCACCCGCGAATTCCGTTACGAAGGCGGGTGGCCGCGCGACTGATCAGCCGGCCGCGCGCTCAGGTTGCTGCCCGGAGAGCTTCACCGCGCCACGCACGATCGCCGCGAACGACACCGCGGCGGGCGAGCGCGTACCCTCGGCGAGCCAGATCAGCCCCGGTGTTCGCGCCACCGCGGGCCCTTCGAGCGAGATGATGTGCAGCCCGAGGTGCGGGGGCACGGCGCTGCGCGACACGATGGTGGCGATGGGCGAGCGTTGCACCAGCGCCAGCATCCCGGCGATGGAAGAGAGCTCGGTGGAAATGAACGGCTCGGTCCCCGCGGCCTCGAAGGCTTCGTCCAGCTGCACGCGGGTGCTGAACTTGCGTGGCGGCAGCGCCAGCTCGCGCCGGTGCAGCTCCACCACGCGGATGCGCTTGCGCGTGTGCCACGCGTGCTGCGGATTGACCACGACCACCATCTCCTCGCTGTAGAGAGGCTCGAATACCAGCCCGTCGAGCGCCAAGGGGCGATAGTGCAACAGCACGTCGAATTCGCCGGCGCGCAGCGCCGCGATGAGCCCGCTGCCCGTGCCCTCGTCCACCAGCACGTGCACCGACGGATGCTGCTGCGTGAACAGCGCGACGCAGTTCGGAACGACCTCCATGTTGAGCGTGGGGGTGGTTCCGATGCGCAGCTCGCCCGTGAGTTCGCGCGTCGCTTCGTTGATGATGGCGATGCCGCTGTCCAGCTCCGCAAGCGCCTTCACCGCTTTCGGCAGGAACAGCTCGCCGGCGGCGGTGAGCGTGACGCGGCCGCGCGTGCGATCGAACAGCAGGTGCCCGAGCTCCTCCTCGAGCTGGCTGATCTGGTGCGACAGCGTCGATTGCGTGACGTGCACCTGCGCGGCGGCCTGCGTGAAGCTGAGTCGCTCGGCGACCGCCAGGAAATAACGAAGGTGCCGCAGTTCCATCAATCTGCCGTTTGCTATCGATGTCATCGATGATAGCCAATGAAATTCATCATTTGCCTGAGGCAGGGTGCCCCCCTACGCTTCACCCGGCTAAACAGAACACCGGAGACAAGCGATGAAGAGGCGTGATGCACTGGCGGCGATGGCGGCGTTTGCCGGATCGTTCGCCGCGCCTGCGGCCGTCTGGGCGCAGGACTACCCGACCAGGCAGGTGCGCCTCATCTCGCCCTACGGTCCGGGCGGCGGCAACGACACGATCTCGCGGCTTCTTGCGACCCGCCTCGGCAAAGCCTTCCACCAGCGCGTCATCGTCGAAAACAAGCCCGGCGGCAATACCATCATCGGCAATGAGGCGCTGGCCAAGTCGCCTACCGATGGACATACGCTCATTCTCAACGGGAACGGCTTCGTGACGAACCCCAGCTTCTATTCGAAGTTGCCGTTCGATCCCGTCAAGGACTTTGCGCCGGTCGCGTTCGTTGCCTCGACGCAGCTGGTGCTGGTGGCCCATCCGGCCGTGCCGGCGAATAACGTGCGCGAGCTGATTGCACTGGCGCGGGCGAAGCCCGGCGCCGTCAACTTCGGCAACACGGGACACGGCGGCCCCGAGCACCTCGCGGCCCTCATGTTCGGCCAGATGGCTGGCGCCCAGGTCGGCTCCATTCCGTACAAGGGCGCGGCAGCAGCCATCACCGACCTGATCGGCGGCCAGATCCAGGTCATGATCACTGCACTCGCGGCAGTGCAGCCTCACATCCAGAGCGGCCAGCTTAAGCTCATCGCGATGGCGAACAACGCGCGTTCGGAGCGCTTTCCGGACGTGCCTACCATCGCAGAGTCGGGAATGCCTGGTTTCGACACTTCCTTGTGGTACGGCATGATGGCGACCGCAGGAACACCCGACGCTATCGTGCGCCGCCTGAACCGCGAAATCAACAAGACGCTCCAGGAGAAGGAGATCCTCGAAACGTTTGCCGCCCGCGGGCTGACTCCCGGCGATGCCGCGCGGGTCGGCACGCCGGAGCTGTTCGGCGCTTTCATCAAGACAGAGCTTGCGAACGTCGCGCGAATCGCGCGCGACGCTGGCATCAAACCGGAGTAGGCGGCCGGATGCAAGGCACGGGCGACCTGCTCGACCAGCTGCGGCAGCTTGCCGGTCTGCCGGTCGAGGCGATGGCAGACGTGTCCATCACTGGCGAAGACCCGGTGGTGCGCACGCCACTGAAGGCTGCCGGCACCGGCGCGGCCGCCGTGGCCGCTTCGGGCATGGCCGCAGCCAGCCTCTGGTCCCTGCGGCACAAGCGCAAGCAGGCCGTGCGCGTCGATGCCACGGCAGCGACGGCTGCCATGCAAAGCTACAAGTTCATGAAGGTGGACGGCCGCGTGCCGGAGGCCGTCATGGACCAGCTGACCACCTGTTATCAGCTCAAGGACGGCCGGTGGTTTTACCTGCACTGCAACTTTCCGAACCTGGCGGAAAGCAACTGCTCCGCGCTTGGTGCGCAGCCCGACCCGGATTCGATCCGTCAGAAGGTGGCTCAGTGGGACGGTCCGGCACTGGAAGAAAGGCTGTTCGAAGCCGGCGGCTGCGGGGCCTTTGTGCGCAGCGAGAACGAGTGGCGGTCACTGCCGCAAGGCCAGGCCGCCGCGGCACAACTTCCGCTGGAGATCATCCGGATCGGTGACGCCCCCCCGCAGCCGCTGCCTCCCGGCGACCGGCCGCTGTCCGGTGTTCGGGTGCTGGATCTCACACGCGTGCTGGCGGGGCCGACCTGTGCCAAGAATCTTGCGGAGCATGGGGCCGACGTCCTGCGCATCTCGCGGCCGGGGCTTGCCGACTCAGGCGTGCTCGATTTCGATACAGGCGTCGGAAAGCTCTCCGTCAGCCTGGACTTGCGCGTCGCTGCGCAAAGGGAGCAGATGCGCGCGCTGGTGCGCGGTTGCGACGTCTTCAGCCAGGCCTATCGGCCGGGAGCGCTCGACGCGCGGGGACTGTCGCCGCACGCTGTCGCCGCGCTGCGGCCTGGCGTCGTGTACGTCACGCTCAATGCGTGGGGCTACGAGGGACCCTGGAGCGGCCGGCGAGGCTATGACACCGTCGTCCAGGCAGCCAACGGTTTCGCCTGGAACGGCGCAAGCGGACGGCCGCTGTTCACCCCCGTGGCGCAGCAGGACTATGTGGCCGGATACCTCATGGCCTTCGGTGCAATGGCCGCGCTGGGCCGCCGCGCGACTGAGGGTGGTTCGTGGTTGGTGCGCGTCTCGCTTGCAGCTTGCGGAGAATGGATCCGCGCCAGCGGCACTGTGCCGCGCTCGATCTACGAGCAGTGCCCGACACAGGTGCCGTATGAACTCGTGCAACCTTTGCTGAAGCAGACCGCGTCGCCGGCCGGCGTGGTCACGCACCTCGGGCCGGTCACGTGGATGTCCGTGACGCCCCCGAGATGGGAACGGCCAGTTCCGGTGCCCGGATCGTCGCCGCCCATCTGGCCACCCCGGCGTTGAACTGTTCACTCGCATGGATCTCAGCATGAAAAGACGAGCTCTTCTCGCCGCAGCGGCCCTGGCCGCCTGCCTTCCCTTCGGCGCGACGCACGCGCAGGGCGACTTTCCGAACAAGCCGGTGACGATCGTCGTGCCGGGCGCGCCCGGCGGCGGCGGTGACTTCACCGCGCGCCTGCTCGCCGAAGAACTCGGCCCCGCGCTCGGCAAACCCGTCGTCGTCGACAACCGCGCCGGCGCGGCCGGCAACATCGCGACCACGTATGTCGCGCGGGCTCAGCCCGACGGTCACACGCTGCTGATCGCGTACTCGGGCACGCACGTGGGCAACCCCGCGCTCTATTCGCACCTGCAGTGGGACCCGATCAAGAGCTTCACGCCGGTGGCGATGCTCGTGGTTTCGCCGCAGGTGATCGTGGTGAACAAGGCGTTCCCTGCCAAGACGCTGCCGGAGTTCGTCGACTACGCGCGCAAGAACCCGGGCCGCATCAACTACGCGACGTCGGGTGCGGGCACCATGCAGCACATCGGCACCGAACTGCTTGCGCTGCGCACGGACACGAAGATGGTCCACGTGCCGTACAAGGGCGCGGGCGCGGCGCTCACCGACGTGCTGTCGGGGCAGGTGCAATTGATGATCACCACGCCGCCCGCGGTCGTGTCGCACATCCGCGCCGGCAGCCTGAGGCCGCTCGCCATCGCGAGCAAGCAGCGCCACCCGATGCTGCCCGACGTGCCGACGACGGGTGAGGCGGGCGTGAAGGACGTGGAGATCGACGCCTGGTTCGCGCTGTATGCGCCGGCCGGGACGCCGCCTGCCGTCGTGCAGCGCCTTGCTTCGGAGATCAAGCGCATCGTGAACGGCCCGAAGTTCCGCCAGCGTGCCGAAGAGGCGGGCACCTATGCCACGTACATGGATCCGGCGCAGCTCGATGCCTTCACGCGCAGCGAACTCACGCACTGGACCGACGTGATCCACAAGCTCGGCATCAAGGCGGAGTGACGCATGCCCTTTCTCGTACGTGACGGCTGCCGCATCTACTGGCGCATCGACGGCAAGCCGGGCCTACCGGTGCTCGTTCTCGGCAACTCGCTGGGCACCGACCTGCACATGTGGCACCCGGTGCTGGACGCGCTCACGCGGCGCTTCCGCGTGGTGCGCACCGAAACACGCGGACATGGGGCGAGCGGCGTGCCGGCGGGTGACTACACGCTCGGCGACCTGGGCTGCGACGTGCTTGCCGTGTGCAACCACCTGAACATCGAGCGGTTCGCGTTCTGCGGACTCTCCCTGGGCGCGATGGTCGGCCAGTGGCTCGCGCTGGAAGTGCCGCGCCGCCTCACCAGCCTGGTGCTCGCCAACGGCGCGGCCTACCTGCCGCCGCGCGAATCGTGGGACAACCGGATCGCGCTCGTGCGCGACAAGGGCATGGGCGCGCTGGTGGACCTCGTCATGCCCCGCTTCTTCAGCGACGACTACCGTGCGCGCGACGAAGCGCTGTACCACTCGATGCGCACGACATTCGTGCAGACCGAGCCGCAAGGCTATGGCGGCTGTTGCGCGGCGATCCGCGACGCCGATTTCCGCGGGCGGCTCGGGGCGATCCGCACGCCCACGCTGGTGATCGGCGGCGCGAAGGATTCCGCTACGCCGCCCGAGCCCTTCTCCGCCGAACTCGCCGCGGGCATTCCCGGCGCGCGGCGCGTCACGCTGGACGCGGCGCACATTTCGAGCGTCGAGCAACCCGAGGCATTCGCTGCCGCTGTTGTCGACTTCCTCACCTCATCCACCCAACTACAGGAGCAACCCCTATGAGAGATCGCGAACGTTACGAAGCGGGCATGAAAGTGCGCCGCCACATCCTCGGCAATTCCCACGTCGACCGCGCCGAGGCGCGCAAGACCTCGGTCAACCGCGAATTCCAGGAACTGATCGTCGAATACGGCTGGGGCGAGATCTGGACGCGGCCCGGCCTGGACTACCGCGAGCGCCGCATCCTCGTTCTCGGCACGATGATGGGCCTGGGCCGCTGGGAAGAGTTCCGCATGCACCTGCGCGCGGCGCTCGAAGGCGGCATGTCGCTCGCCGACATCACGGAGGTGTTCCTGCAGCAGGCCATCTACTGCGGCGTGCCGGTCGCCAACACGGCGCACCATCACCTCGAGGACATCATGAAGGAACTGCAGGAAAAGGGCGTGAAGCTGGTGGGCCTGGAGGACTGAGTTTGTCGCCTTTGGAAGTGCTGGATTCGTACCCTCGGCACGAGGAGACGGTGCCCGCGATGCTCGCGTCGCGCGCGGCCACGTGCGCGCAGCGCGAGCTGGTCGCGGGCGAGTTGCGCGGCTGGACCTATGCGCAGGCGCAGGAGGGCGCGCAACGGCTCGCGGGCGTGCTGCGCGCGCGCGGCGTGCAGCGCGGCGACCGCGTGGTGCATGTGTCGCTGAATTCTGACTGGGGGCCGCTGTTGCTGCTGGCGCTGGGCCACCTCGGCGCCGTGTTCGTCCCGGCGAATCCCGCGCTCACGCCGCAGGAGCTGGCTTATGTGCTGGTCCACTGCGGCACGAAGCTCGTTATCGCCCCACGCGAAAACGTGCCGCTCGTGCGCGACGCGGCCGCACGGGCGCCGCAGAAGCCTGCCGTACTGGAGGCCGAAGACATCGACGGCGACGCGGCAGATGCCGAGGCCTTCCTCGCGCGCCTGCGCTCGCTGCCGCGCAGGCCGCTGCCCGAAGCGCCCGCGCCCGCTGACCCGCTGGTGATCATCTATACCTCGGGGACGACGGGTTTTCCGAAAGGCGTGGTGCATAGCCATCGCAACTACGTGCTGGCGGCTGAAGCGTTCGTCGAACGCATGCATCTGCAGCCGGCCGAGCGGCTGATGGCCATCCTGCCGTTCTTCCACATCAACGCGCTGTTCTATTCGCTGGGCGGCGCCATCGCATGCGGCGGCACGCTCGTCACGATGCCGCGCTTCAGCGCGTCGCGTTTCTGGCAGGTGGCGGCGCAGTACGGTGCGACCCAACTCAACATTCTCGCGGCCGTGGGCAACATCCTGCCCAAGCGGCCGCGCAGCGAATACGACGCCACGCACCGCGTCCGCAAGATCTACGGCGGCCCGATCCCCGCCGAGATGATGAAGGCCTTCCAGGAGGAGTTCGGCGTGCCGGACCTGATCGAAGGCTTCGGCATGTCCGAGATCCCCGGGGCGATGAACAACCCCTTCGACGGAGCGCGCAAGGTGGGCAGCATCGGGCAGCCCGCGCGGCATCCGCGCTTTCCTCAGGGTTTCGCGCAGGCGCGCATCGCGGACGACGAGGGCCGCGAACTGCCGGACGGCGAAATCGGCGAAATGCAGATCAAGACGCCGATCGCGATGCTGCATTACTTCGACGACCCGAAGCAGACCGCCGAAGCGTTCATGGACGGGTGGCTGCGCACCGGCGACCTCGCGCGCCGCGATCCGGACGGCTACTTCTATTTTGTCGCGCGCAAGAAGGACATCATCCGCCGCCGCGGCGAGAACATCTCGGGCGCCGAGCTGGACCGCGTGCTGACGAGCCATCCGCAGATCGTCGAAGCCGCGGTGATCGGCGTGCCCGCGCCGCTGGGCGACGAGGACATCCTCGCGGTGCTCGTCGCGCGTACATCGCCGCCGCCCGCGCCCGAAGAAATCATCGAGTGGTGCGGTTCGCGGCTTACGGCCATGAAGCTGCCGCGCTACATCGTATTCACCGCTACGCTGCCGCACACGCCATCGCAGCGCGTCGCCAAATTCGTCCTGAAACAGGACACCACGCTCGTCGCGCGGGCGTGGGACCGCGAGGCACGGGAGGCCGCCGCATGAAGTCACCGCATGCCATCTGGCAGGAACACCTGGAGCGCGGCGAACTGGCGTACCAGCAGGCGCCAGAAGGGCGCGCCGTCTTTTTCCCGCGCGTTGCGGCGCCGGGAGATGGCGCCCCGCTGGAGTGGAAGCTGTCGCGCGGCACGGGCACCGTGCATGCGACGACCGTGGTGTATCGAAAAGGGGAGCCGCCTCTGAACGTCGCAATCATCGAACTCGATGAAGGGTTCCGGATGATGAGCCGTGTGGTGGGAATCGATGCGACGGACGTTCGCATCGACATGCGGGTGCGCTTCCGCGCCGAGCCGGCGGGCGAAGATCGACCGGCCATCGCAGTCTTCGAGCGGGAGTGCGCATGAGCACGAAACGTCCTGCTCGCGTGGCGGTAGCCGGCGTGGCCGAGTCCGACCTCGGCCAATGCCCGCCCGGCACGACGCCGCTCGATCTGGCGGCGCAGGCCACGCTGCGTGCACTGGAGGATTGCGGCCTGTCGCTCGGCGATGTCGACGGGCTGTTCTGTTCGTCCGCGCAGGTGCGCTTCGGGCCGATGGTGCTCGCCGAATACCTCGGTCTGCACCCGCGCGTGTTCGATGGCACGCAGGTGGGGGGCTCGTCATTCATGAGCCACCTGGCGCATGCGCGGCTCGCCATCGAAGCGGGCGAGTGCGAAGTGGCCGTGATCGCCTATGGGAGCACGCAGCGCTCGGTGTCGCGCAGCCAGGCTTCGCCGCCCGACTACAACCCGTACGAGACGCCGCACCGGCCGATGATGCCCGCCACCGCTTATGCGCTGGCCGCGTCGCGCCACATGCACGAATTCGGCACGACGCGCGAGCAGCTCGCCGAGGTGGCCGTGGCCGCGCGGCAATGGGCGCTGCTCAATCCGAACGCGTGGGAGAAGGAGCCGCTCACGATCGAACAGGTGCTGGGCTCGCGCATGGTGTCCTGGCCGCTGACGGTGCGCGACTGCTGCCTCGTGCTGGACGGCGGCGGGGCGATGGTGCTTACCTCCGCCGAACGCGCGCGCACGTTGCGCAAGCCGCCGGTGCGCGTGCTGGGCATCGGGCAGGCGCTGGGGCATTCGTCGATCTCCAGCATGCCCGACTTCACGACCACCGCGGCACGCGAGTCGGGCCGCGACGCTTTCGCCGAAGCGGGCCTTGCGCCCTCCGACGTGCGTGTGCTGTCGCTCTACGATGCGTTCACCATCACGCCTGTCCTGTTCCTCGAAGACCTCGGCTTCTGCGCCAAGGGCGAGGGCGGCGCGTTCGTGCAGGGCGGCGCGATCGCTCCCGGCGGACGGCTTGCCGTGAACACCAACGGCGGCGGACTGTCCTACTGTCACCCGGGCATGTACGGCCTGCTGGGCATGATCGAGGCGGTGCGGCAGGTGCGCGGGGAGTGCGGCGCGCGCCAGGTCGAAAACTGCGACATCGCCCTTGCCCACGGCAACGGCGGCGTGCTCTCCAGCCAGTGCACCGTGCTTTTCGGCAGCGATGCCGCCACCTGATATCCACAAAGAGACCGACATGACCTCCACCGTCTACGATTCCGGCATCTTCCGCGACATGTTCGGCACCGCCGCCATGCGCGAGGTGTTCTCGGACCGCAACTACGTGCAGGGCTGCCTGGAGGCCGAAGCGGCCCTCGCGCGCGCGCAGGCGACCACCGGTGTGATTCCCGAATCGGCCGCGCGCACCATCACCGCCACGGCCGCATCGGTGCGCATGGACTTCGACCGGCTCAAGGCCGACGCCGAGAACGTGGGTTACCCCATCGTCGGCTTGGTGCGGCAACTGGCGGACGCGTGCGGCCCCGAGGCGGGCGGATATGTGCACTGGGGCGCGACGACGCAGGACATCATGGACACCGCCGTGGTGTTGCAGGTGCGGCGCGCGCTCGAGCTGGTGGAGCAGGACCTCGTCGCTTGCGTCGACCTGCTCGCGAAACTCGCGCGGGAGCATCGGGACGTTCCGATGGCCGGCCGCACGCACCTGCAGCACGCGCTGCCCGTCACGTTCGGCTTCAAGGTCGCGTCCTGGCGCGACCCGCTGGTGCGCCACCTCGAGCGCCTGCGAGAAATGCGCCCGCGCGTGCTGGTGGGGCAGTTCGGCGGCGCCGCCGGAACGCTCGCCTCGCTCGGCGGGGACGGCCTGCGCGTGCGCGCCGCGATGATGAAGGAACTGGGCCTCGGTGAGCGCGACATCACGTGGCATGTTTCGCGCGACAACCTGGCCGAGGCGGTGTTGCTCATGGGCATGGTCACCGGCTCGCTCGCCAAGCTCGGGTCGGACATGATGATGATGATGGCCACCGAGTTCGGCGAGGCGTTCGAGCCATTCCAGCACGGCCGCGGCTCCAGCAGCACAATGCCGCAGAAACGCAACCCGATCTCGTCAGAGCTGATCGTCGCGGGCGCCAAGGTGGTGCGGCAGCAGTGCGCGCTGATGCTCGACGCGATGGTGCAGGATTTCGAGCGTGCCACCGGTCCGTGGCACGCCGAGTGGGTGGCGATTCCGCAGACTTTTCTCGCGACCTCGGGCGCCCTCCATCAGGCGCGCGAAATGCTCGCGGGCCTGACGATCGATGCCGAACGCATGAAGGCCAACCTCGGCCTCACGCGCGGGCTGATCGTCGCTGAGGCCGTCATGATGGGCCTCGCGCCGTATCTTGGGCGCAACGCGGCGCACCACGTCGTTTACGACGCCTGCCTGCAAGCCGCGGGCGGCGCCGACCTGCTGGAAGTGCTGATGGCCGATCCGAAGGTTTCGGCGCACCTCGGCCGCCGCGAGCTCGAGTCGCTGCTCGATCCCGCGAACTATCTGGGCACCGCCACGCAAATGGTGGACCGCTGCCTTGCAACGCCCCCTCGTTAAAGGAGATACGACGTGCGCATTCGCTTCATCGCAGTCATTACGGCGACCTTGATCGGCCTTGCGGGCGGATCGTTCGCGCAGGAGTACCCGGCCAAACCGATTCGCATCGTCGTGCCGCTGGCGGCGGGCGGCGGCACCGACGTGCTGGCACGCGTGATCGGCAGCAAGCTGCGCGACAAATTCGACCAGCCGGTGACGGTGGAGAACCGGCCGGGCGCGGCCGGCAACATCGGGGCGGATGCGGTCTTCAAGGCGCCGGCGGACGGATACACGCTGCTCTTCACGCAGCCCGCGCCGCTGGTGGTCAACAAGGCTCTGTACGGCAAACTCAGCTACGACCCCGAGCAGTTTTCTCCGATTGCGCTGGTCTCCTCGCAGGACATCATGCTGGCGGTGAACCCGAACGTGCCGGCGAAGGACCTGCGCGAACTCATCGCCTACGCGAAAGCGAACCCGGGCAAGCTCAATTACGGCTCCAGCGGCGCGGGCAGCGCGCCCCACCTCGCGGCGGAGTTGTTCAGCGCCATGGCGGGCATCAAGATGGTCCACGTGCCGTACAAGGGCAGCGCCGAATCGATGACCGCGACTGTCGGCGGCCAGGTGGACCTCACGTTCTTCGCCTTCAGTTCCGCGCTGCCGAATGCCAAGGTGGGCAAACTGCGCGCGATCGCGGTGGGACGGCCGAAGCGCAACCCGCAGTTGCCGGGCGTGCCGTCGATCTCGGAAGTGATCCCGGGCTACAGCGCCACATCGTGGACCGCGCTGGTTGCGCCACCCGGCACGCCGGCGCCGGTGGTGCAGAAGCTTGCGAGCGCTGTGGCAGAGGTCGTGAAAATGCCGGACGTGCAAGGCCGGATGATCGAAGCCGGCGACGAGGCGTTCGACGGCACGCCGGCGCAGATGGCGACTTTCCTGCGCGAGGAAACGCAGCGCTGGGGCAACCTGATTCGCTCGGTCGGCGTCACCGCGCAGTAAGGCCATGCCCGCTGTCATCGAACGCGTCGCGCAACTCGCGATGGACGTGCGCTTTGCCGGGATTGCGCCCGAGCACGTGCGCGCCGCAAAGCGGCTGGTGCTCGACACGTTGGGTTGTGCGCTCGGCGCGGTGGGTTCGCGGCCTTTGGAGATGCTGCGGCCGCTGCTGCCCGTGCCCCGCCCCGGAGAAGCCGCGGCACGCGTGTGGGGCACGGGCGACGCCTCCACGATCGAAGGCGCGATCCTCGCCAACGGCATGCTCGTGCGCTACCTGGACTACATGGATGTGTACTGGGCGCGCGACATCTGCCACCCCAGCGAGAACATTCCGGTGGCGCTGTGCTGCGCGGAGGCAGCGGGTGCTTCCGGGCGTGAACTCATCGAAGCCGTCGTGGCTGCTTACGAAGTTCAGGTGCGGCTCGCGGATGCGTTCTCGTTTGAAGCGCAGTCGCTGCATCACGTGAGTGCCGCCGGTTTCGTGGCGCCGCTCGTCCTGGCGCGGCTGTGGAAGTTGCCGGTGGAACGCGCGGCGCATGCGGCGGCGCTCGGCGGCTTTCGGCACCTGACGCATGCCGCGCTGGTGCGCGGCGAGCTAAGCATGGCGAAAGCGCTCGGCTATGCGTCCGCCGCGAGCGAGTGCGTGTTGTCCACTCGCCTTGCCGGCGCTGGCTATACGGGACCGCTCGAAATCCTGGAACAGCTCGGCGCAAGAAGTATCGATCTTGAACCCGGAACGGCGTGCGTCACCCGCGTCAGTCTGAAACAGTTTCCCGTGCAGTTTGCGTTGCAGGCGCCGATCGAAGCGACCCTTGCACTACGCGGCCGGATCGGCGCCGATGCGGCGCTTCGCGAGTTGTCGATCGAAATGCGCGCGGATGCGTGCCGGCGGACCGCCGACCCTGCGAAGTTCGACCCGCAAAGCCGCGAAACGGCCGACCACAGCCTTCCGTGCTGTGTCGCCCTGGCTTGGGCGGATGGTCGCGTGGACCATGGTCAGTTCGAATCGGATCGCTGGCGCGATGCGGACATCCGGCGGCTGATGTCGATGATTCGCGTAAGGCCTTCCGAGGAACTGGAGGCACGTTGGCCAGATGGCAGACCTGTGCGAATCACGGCTACGCTGCAGGACAGCTCCGAGGAGTCGGTGCTGGTCGCAGTCCCCCGAGGCGACCGCACGCGGCCGATGGACGACGACGCAGTGATCGCCAAATTCTTGTGTCTCGCGGAACCCGTGATCGGCGCCGATCGTGCCGGGTGTGTCGTCGACATGACGCAGCGCCTGGACACCCTCACGGATGTTTCAACGCTGACCGGCCTTCTCGCGCGCGTCGACTAAGCGCCTCCTTGGGCAAAGCCGGGCCGCAGGAGCGAGGGCGCCGGTACCCATCACGGCTGCAATACGGTCGATGAGCGATCCTTCCGCGCGATCAGGCCTGCCGTCGCCACTGCGCGGTGACGCCGACCGAGCGAATCAGGTTGCCCCAGCGCTGCGTTTCCTCGCGCAGGAAAGTTGCCATCTGCGCCGGCGTGCCGTGGAACGCCTCGATGCCGCTCTAGCTGCAGAAGCCGATCGTCGTACCCATCGGCCCGACGCGCTGGAGACACTTGGCCCCGCCCGCAGACTCGGCCGGAAAGCAGTCATGTGGAATTTGTGGGGCCCCTTCTTCGATAGGGGTTCCATGCGACCCCTTACCCCGCAAGCGCGCGCTTCATGTACAAACCGAACTCCTCGATGAACACCCTGGCCCGGTGGGGAAGGCGGCGTTCGGGGTACAGCATCCAAACCGCCGGTTCGTCTCCTTCCGGGTAGGCGCATTCATAGTCCTCGAGCAACTGGACTAGCCGCGCGGCTTTCAAGTCCTCCCGCACGACGTTGCGGCTCACCCGCACGATGCCCAGCCCCCGCCGCGCCAGCTCCGCCAACGTGACGTAGCTGTCTACGGTGATCCGCGGGTTGACCGCCTGCCGCAGCAGCTGGCCGTCGTGCCTGAAGAACCACACGCCGGCTTCGGTCGGTGCGTGGGCGAGGCAGTCGTGGGCCGAAAGCTGCGCCAGCGCGCACGGCGTGCCGCGCCGCGACAGGTAATCGGGCGCCGCGCAGATGACGCGATGCACCGAATGCAGCTTGACGCCGATGAGCCCCGAGTCGGGCACGAAGCCAGTGTGCAGCGCCAGGTCGAAGCCGTTCTCCACCAGGTTGACCAGCCGGTCCGTCGTAGCGATGGTGAAGCGGATCTTCGGAAAACGCGGTGCGAATTCCTGCAAGAAGGGTGCGAGGAACGTCGCGGATGCGTGGTCGGAGATCGCAATCCGCACGATGCCCGCTGCTTCGCCGCGCAAGCCGGCGAGCGATTCGGCCACTTCCGCATAGCCATCCGTGGTGCGCTGCGCCCACTCGAGAAGCACTTGGCCGCCTTCGGTCAGCCGCATCCGGCGCGTGGTCCGCTGGAAGAGCGTGGTGTTGAGCGAGCGTTCCATCGCGGCGAGCTTGCGCGTGGCCAGCGAGGCCGAGATTCCCAGGCTGCGCGCGGCCGCGGAAATGCTGCCCCTCGCATGGATCGTCTGGAACAGCTCCAGCAGATCGAGGGTCAATGCGGATGAAGCCGGAGTGTCGGTCATCTATGCATTATCGGAACAACTGATGGCCCGTTAAAGGGGCTGTGCGCGTCCGCCGTCGTTTCCATAATGGCATCCGCACCCAGCTGTCGGGCGCAGCGCTTCTTCGCAACAGGAGTCCTCCATGGATTTGTTCCGTTCCCGTCCGAATAGACGCCAGGTCCTCACCGCGCTGGGCAGCGCCGTCGCCGCGCCCTATGGCCTCGGGCCGCAAGCCGCCTTCGCCGAGGGCACGTTCCCGAACCGACCCATCAAGATCATCGACGCCTTCGCACCCGGAGCGACCACCGACATCCTCGCGCGCATGGTGGCGAGCCGCATGCAGGTGACTTTCGGCCAGCCGGTGATCGTGGAGCAGCGCACTGGAGCCAACGGCGTCGTAGGCAGCGAGTTCGTGGCCAAGGCGGCGCCGGACGGCTACACCATGTTCGTGGGCTCCACGTCCACGCTCGCCGTGAACCAGGCGCTGTACAAGATGTCGTTTGACCCGACGAAGGACCTCGCACCGGTGAGCATGCTCGCGGCTCAGCCGCTGATCGTCGTCGTGCATCCCAGTCTGCCGATCAAGACCATCCCCGAGCTGATCGCCCATGCGAAGGCGCATCCGCAGGCGCTGAACTATGCGACGCCCGGCATCGGCAACCCGGTGCACCTGGCCACCGAGCTTTTCAAGAAGATGACGGGCGCGCCGATGACCCACGTGCCGTATGCGCGCGGCAGCGCCGCCGCCATGCCCGACCTGCTGTCGGGCCAGGTGCAGTTGATGTTCGCGCCGATGTACTTCCTGCCGCAGGTGAGGGACGGTCGCCTGCGCGCGCTGGCCGTCACCGGTCCGAAGCGCATGGCCCTCGTGCCCGACCTGCCCACCGTGGCCGAAACCGGCGTGGCTGGCTACTCCGTGACCTTGTGGAACGCCATGGCGGCTCCCGCGGGGACGCCTCCGGAGATCATCGGGAAGCTCAACGCCGAAGTGGTTCGCATCCTGAATCTGCCCGAAGTCAGAAGCAAGATGCTCGCCACCGGGCTGGAGCCCCTGCCCGGAACACCCGAACAGCAGGCCGCGTTCACGCGTTCCGAAGCCGAGCAGTGGACGAAACTCATCAAGGACATCGGCATCAAGGTGGAAGGCTCCTGAGCGGAACGGCTGTCAGGCCATGAGCAGATTGCGCAGCGCGTTGGCCGCGAAAGAGCGGCCCGTCGGCACCTTCGTGTTCTCCCGCGACGCCGCGGTCAGCGATGCGGCGGCGCTCGCAGGTTTCGACTTCATCATCGCGGACATGGAGCACGCCGCGCTGGAGCTGCGCGACGTCGAGGGACACATCCGAGCCGCCGCGTTGCATGGCGCCTCGACCCTGGTGCGCGTGCCCAGCGTGCGGGAGACGGCGCTTGCGTCCAGATCGCTGGACCTGGGCGCGAAAGGCATCGTCTTCCCGCATTTCGGCCTGGACCTGGCGGCCTCGCGCGAAGCCGTAGCGACGCTGCGCTATGCGCCCGCCGGCCATCGCCCGAGCTGCACCGGCGTGCCCGCGACGGGCTACGGCCTGCGCCCTTTCGCGGACTACCTGCGGGAATCGGACCAGAACGTGCTCGGCATCGGCCTCATCGAGGACATCGGGGCCGTCGACAACATCGCGGCCGTGCTGGAGCAGACTGGCTGCGATGCGGTGATGCCCGGTCCGGGCGACATCGCCACCTCTATGGGCCTGCCCGGCGAGCCGCAGCACCCCCGGGTGCGCGCAGCCGTCCAGCACACGGAGGAGGCAGCACGTCACGCCGGGGTGCGCTGCGGCATGTACCTCAACTCCCTCGAAGAAGCCGCCGCATGGCCCGGTGCCGACTTCTTCGTCTACCTCATCGACCTCAAGATCCTTGCGGCGGCTTTCCGCGATGCGGCCTGCCGGCTGAAGTCGCCTACCTGAGATGACGATTCCTTCTTTCGACTACACCGGCTTTGCCAGCCGCGTGCTGAGTGGCCCCGGCGCCATCGAGCGCGTCGGCGACGAAGTGCGTCGGCTGGGCGCCCGCCGCGTGCTGCTGATCACCGGGCAACGCACGGGTCGCACGCAGTTGGTTGCGCGTATCCGCGAAACACTGGGTGACCTGCTCGCCGGTACTTTCGACGGCGTCACGGAACACTCTTCCGTCTCGATCGTCGAGCACGTCGCCCGGCAGGTGCGCGACCTCGGAGTCGACCTGCTGCTGCCGGTGGGCGGAGGCAGCCCGTCCGACACCGCCAAGGGTGTGGCGATCCTGCTGGCCGAAGGCGCGCCGCTCCACCGCCATGCCAACACATTCATGCCGCCGGACAGGCTCGTGCAGCAGGAGTTGCTGCAGCCCAAGATGCCGATCATCGCGGTGCCGACCACCGCGTCGGCCGCCGAGGTGACCCCCGGCCTCGGCATCCGCGACGCGCACGGGCACAAGCTCCTGTTCTGGGACGCGAAGGTGATGCCGCGCGCCACCATTCTCGATCCCGACGCCAATGTCGAAGTGCCCGCCAACCTCATGGCCACTTCGGGCATGAATGCGCTGGCGCACTGCGTGGAGGGCCTGTACTCGAAGCGCGAAAATCCGATTTCGGACGCCCTCGCACTGCACGGAATCCGTCTGCTCGCGCAGGGCCTGCGCGCCATGACGCGCGACCCGCAAAGCGTGGCGGCGCGGTCCGCTGTGCTGAATGGGGCGCATATCAGCGGCGTCGTGATCGCCAACACTCGCACCTGCATCCACCACGGCATCTGCCACTGCCTGGGCGCGCTGGGCGGGCTGCCGCACGGCGTCGCCAATTCGATCATGCTGCCGCACGCGATGCACTTCAACCGCGAAGTGGCCGCGGCCAAGCTTGCCATCGCGGCGCAGGCGCTCGGCATCGACACACGGGTCATGAGCGATGCCGAGGCTGCCGATGCTGCGGTGGACGCCGTGCGCCAGCTGCAGCGCGACCTGCGCGTGCCCACGCGGTTGCGCGACACGCCGCTGGACCGTTCGCTGCTGCGCGCGATCGCCGACCATGCGATGGGCGACCGCGCGCTGTACTTCAACCCCGGCCCCACTCCGACACCGCAGTCGGTCATGGGCCTGCTGGAGGCGGCATGGTGACCGACCGCCGCCCCTTCGTCGGCGTCCGCGTCCTCGACGTGACCCGCGTGGTCGCCGGGCCATTCGCGTCCTACCAGCTCGCGCTGCTCGGCGCCGACGTCACGAAGATCGAGGACCCGCGAAGCCGCGGCGACACGATGCGCTATCGTAAGGGCAGCAAGCCCGCGTACGGTGCCAGCGGCATGGCCACGTTCTATCTGTCGCAAAGCGCGAACAAGAAGTCCATGACGCTGGACCTGCGCAAGCTCGAGGCGCGCGCCATCTTCCGCAAGATGGCGCTGCAGGCCGACGTGCTGGTGGAAAACCTGCGCGCCGGCGCGATGGGGCGCCTGGGCCTGGGCTACGACGACCTGAAAGACGAGAACCCGCGGCTGGTCTACTGCTCGCTCACGGGCTTCGGCCACACCGGTCCCAAGCACGCGCACGGCGCCTACGACCCGGTGATCCAGGCCGCCAGCGGCCTCATGAGCGTGAACGGCACGGCCACCACGGCGCCGATGCGCGTCGGTGCTCCGGTGATGGACTACTCGGCGGGCCTGGCTGCGGCCTTCGGCATCGCCAGCGCGCTGTTCGAGCGGTCGCGCAGCGGCAAGGGCCAGCACGTGGACGTGTCCATGCTCGACACCGCGCTGGTGATGATGGGCGCGCTCGTCACCGAAGCGGCCACCGCGCGGTCGCTGCCGCGGCCCGGCGGCAACCGCGCGCCCGCCGAAACGTTCGGCAACGCCTGCTTCGAGTGCTCGAACGGCCTCATTTCCATCGCCGCGATGGAGCCTTACCATCGCGCGCGCATGTGGCGCGCGATGGGCCGCGAAGACATTCCCGCCGACGCGCGCTTCGCCAGCGACGAGCTTTGCGCGGCGAACGTCGATGCGCTGCACGCCGAGATGGAGCGCACCTTCCGCACCCGCACCGCGCAGGAATGGGAAGACGTGCTCAATGCGGCGGACGTGCCCGCGGCACGGGCGCGCACGATCCCCGAGGCGCTGGCGATGGAGCAGGTGCGCGCGCGCGGCGTCATGCACACCATGCACGACGTGCCAGGCGTCGAGGGCGCGGCGAGTTTCCCCACGGTGCCTTTCCTGATGTCGGCCGGCGGCGCGCGGGTCGATTCGCCGCCGCCTCTGCTGGGTCAACACACCGACGAGATTCTCGCTGCGCAAGGCTGGGCCCCGGCCGATATCGTCCGGCTGCGGGCGGAGGGCGTAGTGTGAGCACCGGGGCCGCGCCGCGCATCTGGGATGCGTTCCTGACGCCGGTGGATCGCGAGTGGACCAAATTGCGCGCCAAGCGGGCCGTGGGTTTCGGCCAGCGCTGTGCGCTGCTCGTGATCGACGTGTACCGCGGCGGCTTCGGCGATCGCGCCGAGCCGCTGCTCGCCTCGGTGCGCGAATGGCCGTGGAGTTGCGGTCCGCACGGCTGGGCCGCCTTGCCGCAAATCACACGGCTGCTCGCCGCAGCGCGCGCGGCCCGCCTGCCGATCATCCATTCGACCATGCGTCAGTCCGACGACGGCCTGCTTGGCTGGATGGAAGCCCTGCATGGCGACAACGGCGGTGCGCTGGCCAAGGGGGATATGGGACGCAGGGCGCGGGCCAAGGAGATCATCGAGGAAGTCAAACCGCTGCCCGGTGAGGCCGTGATCGCCAAGTCCGCGCCGAGCGCCTTCTGGGGCACGCCGCTGATCGGCCACCTGGCGCAGTTGCGCGTTGACACGGTCATCGTCGCCGGCATGGCGACCAGTGGCTGCGTGCGCGCGAGCGTGGTCGACGGCGCCGCCCACCGGCTTCGCATGATGGTGGTGGAGGATTGCGTGTTCGACCGGCTCGAAGCCTCGCACGCCATGAGCCTCTTCGACATCGACCAGAAATACGGCGACGTGGTGACGCTCGAACGCGCGCTAGAAGCCATCGCGAGCACCACGCCTGAACGGATCCATCTTCGAGAGCAGGAGCAAGGAAAGTGAGCAGGATGAGAGTGGCTTTGCTGGACGACTACCAGGGCGTGGCGCTGCGTCATGGCGACTGGTCGCGCGTGAAGGATGCGGTGGTCGTACCCTTCGGCGACCACGTGCACGACAAGGACGAGCTGGCGGATCGCCTGGCTGAATTCGACGCCGTGCTGCGCGTGCGCGAACGCACGGAGTTTCCACGCTCGCTGCTCGCGCGGCTGCCGCGCCTGAAGCTGATCCTCGCCACCGGCATCCGCAACAAGGACTCGATCGACCTCGCGGCCGCGCGCGAGCTGGGTATCACGGTGTGCGGCACCGACGCACTGCAGCGTGAAACGGTGGAAGTCACCTGGGGATTGATCATTTCGCTGTTCCGCGGCTTGCACCGCGAAATCAGCTCGCTGCGCGCGGGCGGATGGCAGCTCGGCGTGGGCCGGCGCCTCACGGGCAAGACACTGGGCATTGTCGGCTTCGGCACCATGGGCCTTCCCGTTTCGCTCGTGGCGCGCGCATTCGAAATGAAGGTGCTCGCGTGGAGCCCGAATCTCACGCCGGAGCGCACCGAGCCGCATGGCGTGGAGGCGGTCTCCCGAGAGCGCCTGTTTGCCGAATCGGACGCCATCACCATCCACGTGCCTCTGTCCGACAAGAGCCGCGGCCTCGTCAACGCCGCCGACATCGGGCGCATGAAGCGCGATGCGTTCCTGGTCAATACGTCGCGTTCCGCCCTCATCGACCAGCCGGCGCTGGTCGCGGCGCTGCGCGACAACCGCATCGGCGGGCTCGGCGTGGACGTGTACGACAGCGAGCCGCTCGCGGCGGACCACCCGTACCGCCTGTTGTCCAACGTGCTGGCCACGCCGCACATCGGCTACGTCACGAAGGAGAATTACGAGATCTTCTACGGCCAGTCGGTCGAGAACCTCGAGGCGTTCCTTGCGGGCAGCCCGATCCGGGTGATCAATTGAGCCGGCCCGCCACCATGTCGCTGGCGCAGCTTGCGCAGGTGATCCGCAGCAAGAACGCCGGGCCGCGCACCACGACCCTCGACGTGATCTTCGCGAACGAAGCCGATTTCCAACGGGTGCGCACGAGCAGCGCGCTGGCGCCGCCGAACGTCGCGCGGCTCTACGACGTGCTGGCGCAGGACGTGCGCGTGATCGAGGTACCGGACTGCCGCGCGATCAAGATCACGTTCCCGCGCAAGTTGACGGCCGGCGACCCCGGCGACCGGGATGTCTATGGCGCGCAGCAGCACGCGCGTCTCTTCGAGGTGCAGGTATGACGCAGCCCGCGACGCAGCGCATCCTGCAGTCGTTCGCCCGCGGGCCGCGCCGGCCGCTGCGAATCCTCGGTGCCTCGGGCCAACTGGGCTACGGCATTCCGACGCCCGCTTTCGAGGTGGGCCTGGCGCGCGAGCCGGACCTGATTGGCTGCGACATGGGATCCATCGATCCCGGCCCCTATTACCTCGGGAGCGGCAACCTCGCCACGGCGCCGGGCCAGACGCGGCGCGACCTGCGCAAGGTGATGGCCGGGGCGTTGCGGCTGCGAGTCCCCCTGGTCATCGGCACGGCCGGCAGCGCAGGTGCGAAGCCCCACCTGGACAAGACGCTCGCCCTGGTGCGGCAGATCGGCCGCGAGGAAGGCTGGCATTTCCGGCTCGGCGTGCTTGCGGGCGACGTTGATCCGCACATCGTGCGCGAAGCCGTCCGCGCCGGCACCGTCACGGGCATCGACGGCATGCCCGAACTGACCGAGGATGAAGTGCTCGCGAGCACCCATCTCGTGGGCCAAATGGGCATGGACGCATTCAGGCGCGCCTTCGAGGCGGGCGTGGACATCGTGATCGCGGGCCGCGCCTGCGACACCGCGATCTTCTCCACCCTGCCTGCAATGCTCGGCTTTCCGCTGGGCCTGGCCGTGCATATGGCGAAGATCATCGAATGTGCCTCGCTGTGCTGCTTGCCCGGGGGACGCGACACCATCCTCGCGACGCTCGGCGACGAAAGCTTCGAGCTGGAAAGCATGGCACCGCAACGCCTCGCGACACCATTGTCCGTGGCCGCGCACAGCCTGTACGAGCAGGCCGATCCGTATTCCATCGTCGAGCCCGAAGGGCGGGCGGACCTGCGCGAGGCACGCTACGAGGCGGTCGACGAGCGCCGCACGCGGGTCAGCGGCGCACGGTGGGTCGCGGCGCCTGAACGCAGCGTGAAGCTCGAAGGCGCGCGCATCGTGGGCGAACGCGCGGTCCTGCTGGCCGGCGCGGCGGACCCCCGATTCATTGCACAGCACCGCGAGATCCTGCCAGCCGTGGCGAAGGTGGTGCGTGGCTTGGTGTGCGAGGAAGCGCTGGAGGACTATTCACTGCGCTGGCGCGTCTACGGCATCGACGGCGTGACGGACGCGCAGCCAGGCGCGCCCTCGCCCGCCGAAGTGTTCCTGCTCATCGAGTGCATTGCTCCCACGCCGGCACGGGCAGAGGAGGTGGTCCGCACCTTCAAGCAGTACCTGCTGCACTTCGGCTACGCAGGCCGGCTCTCCACTGGCGGCAACATCGCATTTCCGTTCACGCCGCCGGAATTGACGATGGGAACGGCTTACCGATTCAACGTGTACCACATCATGCACACGCCGCGTTTCGATGAACTCTTCCCGCTAACCGTCGAAGAACTCTAGGGCGGGGCGAGTCGCACAGGCGATCTGCCTTCGGCGTTCCGGAAGCCACGCTGCGGATCCGGGCCGTCAGTCTTCGTTCGATGTGCTCTCTTGACCCGTCTGCTCTTGTTCAGGGTTGCCGGACGGCTGCCCGGAGAACGACGCAGTCTCAGGGATGGCGCCGCCCCAGGGCAGGTGTCCGGCAAGCCGGAGGGAAACCGCGGCACCGAGCCGCGGCCGCGATTCAGGCCGCTGCTGCCAAGGATTGCTTGCGGGTGCGAATGGTCGGACTGGAGCACGAGGTGTTCACGGTACTGTTCCTCGACGTGCAAAGCCGACTGATCGAGGCCAAGGACATGATCCGCGGAACGGTCACGCAGACCTCGGCGTACCCCCGCGGGATCGTCAAGGCAGCAATGACCCTGAACGCCGCGACCGTGACGCTGGCGCATGACCATCCTTCGGGATTCGCGGGGCCGAGTCGGGCCGATGAATGCCCGACGCAATCCCTGAAGGCCGCGCTGACGCTCATCGACATGCGCGTGCTCGATCACCTCGTTGTCACTGGCTTTTTCGAATGCGCGCGCCTGCCCGCAGACGCATGCTGGGGCGCTGCAATCAGGCCGGCTGCCGCCGGGCGTGGCGCAGCCACGTGGCCAAGCGGGCGCCGAACTGGTTCACCAGCAGGCCGAACAGGACGCCGACGGTGCCCAGCCACTGCGCCGGCGTGGGCGCTTCGCCGAGGAACAGCCCCGCCAGGGCGACCCCCAGTCCCAGCCACTGCCAGGGCGTGCCCCTTTCGCCCAGCAAGGGCCTCGCCAGCAGGAGCGTGAAGAACGCCTGCGTCTGCATGACCACCGAGGCCATGCCGGCCGGTATCCCCAGCCGCAGGGTTATCGCGCCGGCCGACGCGGACTTCGAAGCGGTGATGCGGCAACGGTTCGGGGACGAAACGGGCAGAGTGCGGCGGCAGTCGGAAGCGACGGAGGCGCAAGCCTTAAAGGTCATTCGCGGCGGCGCAGCCAGCCAGACGGCACGTGGTTCCATCCCAAGCTCGCGGTGGCATTCGCTCGATGGCTTGATCTGGATTTCGCCGTCTGGTGCGACCTGCAGAGCGACGGAATCATCCGTGGGTCTGCGAAGTGGACCTACCAGCGCCACGCCGCAGCAGCGTCGTACAAGGTCATGAGCCAGACGCTGAAGATCTCGCGAGAGCACGACGGCTAGGGCTGCGAGACGTGCCATTACATGAACGGCGTAGGGGTGGATCGCCCGGTGACTCGCGTCACCGGCGCGCGATGTGAGCTCGGTGGGCACAATTCCCCTGTCCGACTCCTCCCTGACGGGCGCAGTACCCTTCGGGCCACCTCGCGCGGCCTATTTCTCTGCCCGTATGGGAGTTCATCCTGCAGGTCCGCAACAGAGGATCTCCGCGTCAATGAAGCACTTCTAAGCCTCAAAGGTGGTTACCACAGCGCAGGAGCCGACCAACCTGCAAGCCCACCCATTCGCCGACAGGCCACTGGAGCTGAACCTCAATCCACCCGCGCAGGTTTAGCGGATGCAAGCGTTGCTCGCGACCCCCGGATGGCTGACGGAAGCACCAACGCCGCGCGGGTCCTGAGGATGCAGGGATGAGGCTCCACGTTGTGACGAGCTATGTGACAAAAGCACCGGTCGCGGAGACCATGTTCATTCGTCGCGAAACCGGCACCAGACTGGCACCGGCGGGGATCACAAAAACAAAAGAGTCAGCAGGCGCTAACCTGCTGACTCTTGTCTTATTTGGCTCCCCGACCTGGGCTCGAACCAGGGACCTACGGATTAACAGTCCGGCGCTCTACCGACTGAGCTATCGGGGAACAAGCCTTAGATTATAGCGGTGTTTTTCGGCGCGCCCGGAAGCTCGACAACATTCAGCGAAGTGTCAGCGAGTCAGTCGAACACCGGCGTCTCGACGCCCAGCACCTTGTGCAGCTTCGGGCTGGTGGTCGTGTACTGCAGG